>ERZ1106963.79-NODE-79-length-138238-cov-7.584348_pt1 | contig 138238 bp, 141 predicted proteins | sample MGYA00403681_ERZ1106963 | MGnify/ENA primary metagenome ERZ1106963 (study PRJEB35170, sample SAMEA104062407) | human gut metagenome | biome: human gut; feature: human-associated habitat; material: faeces | place: Denmark | collected 2012-05-03 ...
TCTTCCGATCTAAAAGAAGCATTTGCAGGGTGCAGAAATCTGAAAATTTATATTCCGGCTACAGTGAAAAATATTGGAAAAAATGCATTTGGAAAAGGTGATGGATGCGTGAAAAAAATTTACTGTGTGAAAAATTCAGCGGCATATAAATATGCAAAAAAGAATAATATCCCTTATAAAACAGTGTCGATCAAGGAATAAAAAAGGATTTGATGTAAAAGTAATGTAAAAGGTTTTCAGATGCTATTTACAATACTATAAAAATCTAGTATTGTAAAAATAAGATATCCACGAAAGCAGGAGAGTGACAGAAATAGTGGAAAATATCAGGTAATAAACGGCTGAGCACATAAGAGGGGGGTAATATAAACGGCCGTTTTACATATCATACATGCGAAGGAAATGGATGATGTAGCATGAAAAGAAAGCGAATACAGAAAAATAAAAATATCGTAAAAAGGGGCTATATAAATTATGAAACGAACAAAGAAAATCGCAGCATTTCTGATACTGTTTTTATGTGCATCCATGCTTCTGGTTCTTCCGACCTCGGCAAAAAGCAGAAAAAAGTATGATCTTAAGGTATCGGATGTAAAAGTCAGCAGTAAAAATCTGAAGCCGGGAGATAAATGCAAAATCAGCATGAAAATCGTAAACAGGGGATATGGAAAGATGAAAAATGTTTACGTGTGCTATGATTCACCGTCAACGCAGGTGTACTACGTACCGCTTCAGTATAAAAAGAGCAACGGCAGATGGGTTGGAAATTTCAAAGTAGAAAAGGGAATGCAGAAGGGAACCTGGCGTATCTGGAGTATTGATGTGAATCGTGTTTTTGACGATATCTACGCATCCTGGTATGCGTATTATAACCACAAACTTGGAAACCGGTCCTATCCGGGAAGTGATCTCTCAAAAGGAAATATTAAGATCCGGAAGACCAAGGCAGATCATAAAAAACCGGAAATTCACGCTGACACGTTGCAGGTAGAAAAAGTGGCAGACACGGAAAAAGGTGGAAAGATCAGCTGCCGTATAAAAGTAACGGACGGCAGCAGCATCAAAAGAGTAACACTGACTTTAAAAGGGCCTGTCAGCACAGATCATCCGGTAGCAGTAGAGACGGAAATCGAAATGAAATATAATAAAAAAACAGGATATTACGAAGGAAGTGCAAACAAAGAAAAGGGTACCTATCGCGTGGAGAATGTATATGCAGAGGATGTATTTGGTAACCATGGCTGGAAAGAAATTTCCGGATATCAGTTAGAATTATAAAAGCAGAATTATAAAAGAAAAAGATGAAAGATGGATTGTATCCGGATCCATTTTACAACAACATTTCGGGGAGGGCAGCCTCCCCGTTTTTGTATTGCGACACTTTTGCGAGTTAACTTAATAAAGTGTTTTGGCAAATGTATACAGAAGCATTTGCTTACAATATGATGTTGAAATCTTCATAAAAAAATAAGAAAGATAAACAACATAAATGCATAATGTAAAAGTAATGTAAAAGTTTTCCAGATGCTGTTGACAACACTATAAATACGTAGTAGTCTGCCAGAAAAGTACGGAATATCTGCGAAAACGGAAAGACGAACAGAAATCGCAGAACCGTTTATCACTGTTTTCTTACAAAAGGAAACCAAAAGGGAAATAAAGAAGAGGGGAAGAAAATGAGAGAAAAAGAGAAATGCAGGAAAGGGAACGTGCAGTATTTTTGCATGTATACAGCCGGTTTTCTGGCAGCGGCACTTTTATTATTACTGATCTTTGCAAAGGAACATGCATCTTTTACCAAAATGGCGGACGGTGTGGCACAGCATTATGCAGTGCTGATGTGGATCCGTAATACGCTGCGGCAGTTTTTACATGGAAATTTTGCATTGCCGATGGTTGATTTTTCGGTTGGACAGGGGTTTGATGTGATCGGGACGCTGAACTATTACGGCGTTGGGGATCCCGTCAATTTGCTGACCGTATTTTTTGCGGATAACCATCTGGATCAGATGTACATGTTTCTGATCCTGTTTCGGATGTATCTTTCAGGCCTTACTTTTTCTTATTATTGCAGCACGGCCGGGATTCAAAGAAAAGCCTCGGTACTGTGTGGTTCCTGGCTGTATGTATTTTGCAGTTTTGCACTGATCGGTGGAATGAAGCATCCGCTGTTTTTAAATGGTATGCTGTATCTGCCGCTGCTGCTTGCCGGAACGGAGAAAGTCCTGCAAAAGAAAAGCATCCGCTTTTTAAGCGTATCGGTGGCACTTGCCTTTATGAGCAACTACTATTTCATGTACATGAACACCATACTGTGCGGCATTTATCTGTGTGTACGGCTTTTCGGACATTATCGGGAATACGGGATCAGAAAGATCCTACTGCTGATCTTAAAAATGGCGGCGGCGTGGATCTGGGGCATATGCCTTGGAGCAGTGATCATTCTGCCGTCCGTCTATGCCTTTCTTCACAATGCAAGAGTGGACACTGCGGTGGAAGAGGCACAGAACTTTTACAGCATTGCACACTACCGGAAAATGATCCTCGGATTTTTCCAGACACTTCCGATGACGAACGGCTGGACAGTACATGGAACGGCGATCGGCGGTCTTGCCGGTGTGCTGATGCTCTTTACGTCAAAAAAAAGGAGTCGGGAAAATTGCCAGCTGAAGATCGGATTTGTCGTGCTGCTTGTGTTGCTCTGTATTCCGTTTGGCGGAAAAATGATGAATGGTTTTGCTTATGTGACAAACCGCTGGAGTTACGGCATGGCGTTTTTATGTGCACTGATGGCAGCTCAGGCGGTTGCAGATTTAAAAGAACAGAATACAAAAATATTCCTGATCCTTGGAGCGGCAGCGGGCATCCTTGCTGCAGCATTATCCGCATCGAACGGAAAAGCCATGCGATATGCGATCGCAGCTCTTGCAGTGACCGTTCTGACATTTGCACTTGGAGCGATTCTGGAGCGAAAGCAGAGAAAAAGACTGGCAGGATGTCTGGTGTCTTTCGTTGTGTTTGCCGGTGTCTGCTGCAATCTCATCACCTTCTTTACACCGGTCGGATATTCTTATGCCGCACGTTTTACAAAAAGAGGCGTGTCGGAGTCCGTGTTACTGAACCGTGCCGTAAAAAATGTACAGAATGCAAAGCTTGCGGAAGAAGGATTTTACCGTGTGGAACTGCCGTCTTCTCTGTTCAACCGTTCGCTGGCATCCAGTCTGAATACAACAGAATTTTATTACAGCGTGATTCCAAAATCCATGAAAGATCTTTACGTTTCTCTTGGAATGGCAGAATACGAACGCCCGAATGTATTTCACGGATTGGAAAACAGGCAGATCCTGAAAAATATGCTCTGTGTGAGGTATCAGTCAGATAAAAAGAAAGTAACCTGTAACGAAGATGCTCTTCCGGTTGGCTATACGTATGATAAAATCATGAGCAAAGAAAATTATGACCGCCTGACGCCGCTTGAGTGCCAGGCAGCACTTCTGGAATATGCTGTTTTAGATGACGATGCTGAAAAAATCCTGGAAAAACAGGGGAAGACTTTTGAAAGAGGAAAGAGTCCTTCTGATGGTGCTGTTATAGGTGGAAATCTGAAAATTACAGGAGAGGATCGGGCATCCTGGAAAGATGGAACGTTAAAAGGGAAAAAACAAGGCAGAATGAAACTGAAGTTTCAGACAGAAGAAACGTCAGAAACTTATCTGGTGCTGAAAGACCTCTCTTCCAGATTAAAAGTAAGAAAAAAACATATGCTTTCCGTGCAAAGCAAAAAAGCAAGGCAGGAGATTCCGATGTGTGCAGTGAGCAATGAAAAAAAGATGAAACGGGATGTGATCGCAGTCAATCTTGGCATCAGGCAGGCGGGAACCTGCAGCCTGCATTTTCATAAATCACATACTTATAAGCTGAAAGAGATGGAGATTTATGGTATTTCCGAAAGTTTTATCAAAGAACAGACAAAAAAGCGGCGAAAAGAATCTATGACAGATGTAAAACAGAGTACAAACTGTATCAAGGGCAGGATCAGCGTATCCGAAGATAAGATTTTGCAGCTGGCGGTTCCATACAGCAGGGGATGGCACATTTTTGTTGATGGAAAAAAGGCAAAATCTTTCGCCAGTAGTGTTGCTTATACCGGGATCTTTCTTGAAAAAGGGGAGCATACGGTCGAAATGCATTATATCAGCCCGTGGATCATTCCCGGTACGGTGCTGAGTGTGGCGGCATGGATCTGGATGGCACTGTCTTTTGCCGTAAAAAAGAGAAGAATTTCGGTAGATAAGAGAATAAAATAGTTCAGATTTTTGAAAAAGTGGCTATTTGTCGTAAGGAAAATGACGGATAGCCGCTTTTTTTGTTGTTATTAAGGTTGAAATCTGTACCAAAATGCATTATCATATAGAATTAAAGCGGTAAAGTTTCAAGAGAAAAACAAGAACAATACTTTACCAGGATGTATGCAGAGATATGCAGGCATATGCAAAACTGCAGATGAGAACGGAGGAAAAGGATATGAGTTACAACATCGCAGTCATTCCAGGCGACGGTATCGGACCGGAAATCGTGCGTGAAGCACAGAAAGTGCTGGATGCAGCAGGAAAAAAATATGGTTTTGAATTAAAATATACAGAAGTTTTAATGGGAGGAGCATCCATCGATGTTCATGGTGTGCCTCTGACAGATGAGGCGATCGCAACCGCAAAAGCAAGCGATGCCGTTCTGATGGGCTCCATCGGCGGAGATGCAAAAACCTCCCCGTGGTACAAACTGGCACCGAACCTTCGTCCGGAGGCAGGACTCTTAAAAATCCGCAAAGAGCTGAATCTGTTTGCAAACTTAAGACCGGCGTACCTGTACGAAGAATTAAAAGAGGCCTGCCCGCTGCGTGATGATATCATCGGTGACGGTTTTGATATGATGATCATGCGTGAGCTGACCGGCGGTCTGTATTTTGGAGAGCGTCACACAACCGAGGAGAACGGAGTACGCAAAGCCGTTGATACACTTTCTTATGATGAAAATGAGATCCGCCGTATCGCTGTCCGTGGATTTGACATTGCAAGAAAACGCCGCCATAAAGTAACCAGTGTGGATAAGGCAAACGTTCTGGATTCTTCCAGACTGTGGAGATCCGTTGTGGAAGACGTTGCAAAAGATTACCCGGATGTCACACTGGAGCATATGCTGGTAGACAACTGTGCCATGCAGCTGGTGCGTGACCCGAAACAGTTCGATGTCATCCTGACCGAGAATATGTTCGGAGATATCCTTTCCGATGAGGCAAGTATGGTGACCGGTTCTATCGGAATGCTGTCTTCCGCCAGCCTGAATGAAACAAAATTCGGTCTGTATGAGCCAAGCCACGGTTCTGCACCGGATATCGCAGGCAAAGATCTGGCAAACCCGATTGCTACGATCCTTTCCGCTGCCATGATGCTGCGTTTCTCACTGGATCTGGATGAAGCGGCAGATGCGATCGAAGCAGCGGTAAAACAGGTACTCAAAGACGGATACCGCACAGGCGATATCATGTCGGAAGGATGCACAAAAGTCGGAACCGTTCAGATGGGAGATCTGATCGCAGAACGCGTATAAAACCGAATCCGGCATCATATAAATGGAGGTATGTTACAATGAAAAGTGATAATGTAAAAAAAGGGATCCAGCAGGCACCGCACCGTTCTCTGTTCAATGCTCTTGGCATGACAAAGGAAGAGATGGAGCGTCCGTTAGTTGGTATCGTAAGTTCTTATAATGAAATCGTTCCGGGTCATATGAATCTGGATAAAATCGTCAATGCAGTAAAACAGGGTGTTGCCATGGCAGGCGGTACACCGGTGGTATTCCCGGCGATCGCAGTCTGCGACGGTATTGCCATGGGTCATATCGGTATGAAATATTCTCTGGTAACAAGAGATCTGATCGCAGATTCTACCGAGGCAATGGCACTGGCACATCAGTTCGATGCCCTGGTCATGGTTCCGAACTGTGACAAGAATGTACCGGGACTTCTGATGGCAGCCGCACGTATCAATGTGCCGACCGTATTTGTAAGCGGCGGCCCGATGCTGGCAGGTCATGTGAAGGGACGCAAACGCAGCCTTTCCAGTATGTTTGAGGCAGTCGGAGAATACTCTGCCGGCAAACTGACTGCAGACGATGTATGTGAATTCGAAGAAAAAGTATGTCCGACCTGTGGCTCCTGCTCCGGTATGTACACTGCAAACAGCATGAACTGCCTGACAGAAGTACTTGGTATGGGACTTCGTGGAAACGGAACCATTCCGGCTGTATATTCCGAGCGTATCCGTCTTGCAAAACATGCAGGTATGCAGGTTATGGAAATGTACCGTCAGAATATCCGTCCACGCGACATTATGACAGAGGATGCAATTTTAAATGCTCTGACCGTGGATATGGCACTGGGATGTTCTACAAACAGTATGTTGCATTTGCCAGCGATTGCACATGAAATCGGCATGGATTTCGATATCACATTTGCAAATGAGATCAGTGCAAAGACACCGAACCTCTGCCACCTGGCACCGGCAGGCCCGACCTACATGGAGGATCTGAATGAAGCCGGCGGTGTTTATGCCGTTATGAATGAATTAAATAAACTTGGTCTGCTGCACACCGACTGCATGACCGTTACCGGAAAGACCGTAGGCGAGAATATCAAAGACTGCGTAAACTTAAATCCGGAAGTCATCCGCCCGGTAGAAAATCCGTACAGCAAGACCGGCGGACTGGCTGTCCTGACCGGAAATCTGGCACCGGACGGAAGTGTTGTAAAACGTTCTGCCGTTGTGCCTGAAATGATGGTACATGAAGGTCCGGCAAGAGTCTTTGAATGTGAGGAAGATGCATGTGAGGCTATTCTCTCCGGAAAGATCAAAGAAGGCGATGTTGTCGTGATCCGTTACGAAGGACCAAAAGGCGGTCCTGGTATGAGAGAAATGCTGAATCCGACTTCTGAGATCGCAGGTATGGGACTTGGTTCCACGGTTGCCCTGATCACAGACGGCCGTTTCAGCGGTGCGTCCAGAGGAGCTTCCATCGGTCACGTATCACCGGAAGCAGCAGTCGGCGGTCCGATCGCATTGGTAGAAGAAGGCGATATCATCAAGATCAACATTCCGGAAAACAGACTGGAACTGGCTGTTTCTGATGAAGAGCTGGCAAGAAGAAAAGCCAACTGGACACCGAGAGAGCCGAAGGTAAAGACCGGCTATCTGGCACGTTACGCTTCTATGGTAACTTCCGGTAACAGAGGAGCTATTCTTGTTTCAGAAAAATAATTCTGAAACAAGAATTGAAGCTAAGCAACAACAGTAAGAAAAGTAAAGGTGAGGACAGCAGGATGAAGTTAAATGGTTCAGAAATCGTAATCGAGTGCCTGAAAGAGCAGGGCGTAGACACTGTTTTCGGTTATCCGGGCGGCACGATTTTAAATGTATACGATGCATTATATAAACATGGTTCAGAGATCAATCATATCTTAACATCCCATGAGCAGGGTGCTGCTCATGCGGCAGACGGATATGCAAGAGCAACCGGAAAAGTCGGCGTATGTATGGCAACTTCCGGTCCCGGAGCCACGAATCTGGTAACCGGTATTGCAACGGCATATATGGATTCCATTCCAGTGGTTGCCATCACAGCGAACGTAGCCGTTCCGCTGCTTGGAAGAGACAGTTTCCAGGAGATCGACATCACGGGTGTAACGATGCCGATCACAAAGCATAACTATATTGTAAAAGACATCACAAAACTGGCAGATACCATCCGTGAAGCATTCCGCATTGCACAGGAAGGCAGACCTGGTCCTGTTCTGGTCGATATCACAAAAGATGTGACCGCCGCAGAGACCGAGTATGTAAAAGAAGAGCCGTTCCCGGTAGAACGCAGCACACAGTATATCAAAGAAAAAGATCTGGCACAGGCAACAGAGCTGATCAATGAGAGTGAAAAGCCATTTGTTTTTGTCGGCGGCGGTGCCGTGACATCCGGGGCTTCCAAAGAACTGATGGAGTTTGTAAAGAAAATAGAGGCACCGGTTGCAGACAGCCTGATGGGAAAAGGTGCTTTTGACGGCACCGATGAGCTTTACATGGGTATGCTCGGTATGCACGGAACAAAAGCATCCAACTTAGGTGTAACAAAATGTGATCTGCTGATCACGGTCGGTTCCCGGTTCAGTGACCGTGTCATCGGAAATGCCAGCCGTTTTGCAAAAAATGCCAAAATTCTCCAGATTGATGTCGATCCGGCAGAGATCAACAAAAACATTCAGGTAGACTGCAGTATTATCGGAGATCTCAAAGAAGTGCTGACACGTCTCAATCAGAGAATTGAAAAACATGAGCATAAAGAATGGATCAAAGAGATTGAAACAATCTCCGAAGAGCATCCTCTGAAATACAATGAAGAAGGTCTGACCGGTCCGTATGTGATTGAGCAGATCTATAAAGTAACCGAAGGAAATGCCATCATCACAACCGATGTCGGACAGCATCAGATGTGGGCTGCACAGTATTATCGTTACAAAGATCCGCGTACCTTCCTGTCATCCGGCGGACTTGGCACCATGGGTTATGGTGTCGGAGCTGCAATCGGAGCCAAAGTGGGCAGACCGGATAAAGTGGTACTGAATATCGCCGGAGACGGATGTTTCCGTATGAACATGAATGAGATTGCAACCGCAGCCCGATACAACATCCCGATCATTCAGGTTGTCATCAATAACCATGTGCTCGGTATGGTTCGCCAGTGGCAGACACTGTTCTACGGAAAACGTTATTCACAGACCATTCTGAATGACGGTGTGGATTTTGTGAAAGTGGCAGAAGCACTTGGTGCAGAAGGCATCCGTGTAACGAAAAAAGAAGAAGTCGCACCGGCTGTTGAAAAAGCGATCGCACTTGGCAAACCGGTTGTGATCGACTGTGTGATCGACTGCGACGACAAAGTCTTTCCGATGGTTCCGGCAGGTGCACCGATCGAAGATGTATTTGACCAGGACGATCTGAATAAAGAAGCATAAATTCGGTTCTGTAAGCCTTTTTCCAGAACTTGGAAAAAGGCTTGACTAATTTTTAACAAAGTACTATAGTAAAGTGTAGAAAATAAGTGCTGATATCTGGCGGAATTTTGAAAACAGGCATCAGCACTTGCTATAAAACTCATCACACAACAAAGTGAGAAGTCAAGGAGGATATGAAAGTGAGCAGAGTGTACAATTTTTCAGCAGGTCCGGCCGTATTACCGGAAGAAGTATTAAAAGAAGCAGCAGCAGAAATGCTGGATTACAAGGGCTGTGGTATGTCCGTTATGGAAATGAGTCACCGCTCACAGGTCTTTGACGATATTATCAAAGAAGCAGAGCAGGATCTGCGTGATCTGATGCATATTCCGGATAACTATAAAGTGCTGTTCCTGCAGGGCGGTGCTTCACAGCAGTTTGCTATGATTCCTATGAATCTGATGAAAAACAAAGTTGCAGATTATATCGTAACAGGACAGTGGGCAAAAAAAGCATATCAGGAGGCACAGAAATACGGAAAAGTAAACAAGATCGCAACTTCTGAAGATAAGACATTCTCCTATATTCCGGATTGCTCCGATCTGCCGGTCAGCCCGGATGCAGACTATGTATATATTTGTGAGAACAACACCATTTATGGTACAAAATTCAAAACACTGCCGAATACAAAAGGCAAGACACTGGTAGCAGACGTTTCTTCCTGCTTCCTGTCAGAGCCGGTCGATGTCACAAAATACGGCATCATTTACGGCGGCGTTCAGAAGAATATCGGACCGGCAGGCATGGTGATCTCCATTATCCGCGAAGATCTGATCACAGATGAGGTACTGGAAGGTACACCGACCATGCTGAAATTTAAGACACATGCCGATGCAGGTTCTCTGTACAACACACCGAACTGCTACTGCATTTATATGTGCGGCAAGGTATTCAAATGGCTGAAAAAGATGGGCGGTCTGGAAGTCATGAAAGAACGCAACGAAAAGAAAGCAAAACTGCTCTACGATTATCTTGACAGCAGCAAGCTGTTCAAAGGAACAGTAGAAAAAGATTCCCGCTCTCTGATGAACGTACCGTTTGTCACAGGTGACAAAGACCTGGATGCAAAATTTGTAAAAGAAGCAAAAGAAGCCGGACTTGAAAACCTGAAAGGTCATCGTACCGTTGGCGGTATGCGTGCAAGTATCTACAATGCAATGCCATATGAAGGTGTGGAAGCACTGGTAGCATTTATGAAGAAATTTGAAGAGGAGAATCTGTAAAATGAAATATACATGCTTAAACCCGATCGCTTCTGTAGGACTGGAGCAGTTCACAGAAGGTTACGAAAAAACAGAAAAAATGGAAGATGCAGACGCAGTGCTGGTAAGAAGTGCTGCCATGCATGATCTGGAGCTGCCGGATGGTCTGTATGCAGTTGCACGTGCCGGTGCCGGTGTCAACAACATTCCGCTGGATAAATGTGCAGAAAAAGGTATCGTTGTATTTAACACACCGGGAGCCAATGCAAACGGCGTAAAAGAGCTGGTGATCGCAGGCATGCTGCTGGCTTCCCGTGATATCATCGGCGGTGTGGAATGGGCAAAATCCGAAGCCGGAAGCGAAGATATCGCAAAAAAGGCAGAAAAAGAAAAGAAGAAATTTGCAGGATGCGAACTGATGGGCAAAAAGCTTGGTATCATCGGACTTGGTGCGATCGGTATCCAGGTGGCAAACGTGGCAGAATGTCTGGGTATGGATGTATATGGTTATGATCCGTACATTTCTGTTGATGCGGCATGGAAACTTTCCAAAGGCGTAAAGCACATCAAAGATGTGGACGATATTTACCGTACCTGCGATTATATCACGATCCATGTACCGCTGCTGGATTCCACCAGAAAGATGATCAATCAGAATGCAATCGATCTGATGAAAGAAAATGTCGTGATCCTGAACTTTGCACGTGATATGCTGGTAGATGAAGAGGCTGTTGTAAAAGCCCTCAAAGAAGGAAAAGTAAAGAAATATGTCTGCGATTTCCCGAATACCACAACCGCAGGTGTGGAAAATGCGATCATCATCCCTCATCTGGGTGCATCCACCGCAGAATCGGAAGACAACTGTGCAAAGATGGCAGTTCAGGAACTGATGGAATACCTGGAAAAAGGAAATATCATCAATTCTGTAAACTATCCGAACTGCAGTCTGGGCGAGTGCACACATGCAAACCGTATTGCGATCAACCACCGCAACGTAAAGAACATGCTGGGACAGTTTACCGACATTTTTGCAACATCTGATATCAACATCGCAAACATGGTAAACAAGAGCAAAGGCGATTATGCATACTCTCTGTTTGATCTGGACAGCGTGGCATCCGAAGAAGTACTGGATAAGATCCGTGCAGTCGAAGGTGTGCTGAGAGTCAGAGTGATCAAATAAAAAACAAAAGAATAAGAAAAACAAGAGGACAAAAGGCTGTTGCAGTTTTCTGCTTCAGCCTTTTTCAGTACGGAAGAGGCGGCTCATAAACCGAAACGCCCGGACCGTGCAGAGATGGAGGAATGATTATGGCAGAGATCAGAACATTTTGTGCTGTACATCCGGCAGAAGGACTTGCATCTAAACTCGCAGCTCTTCCTTATGATGTCTACAGCCGTGACGAGGCAAGAGAACAGGTCAAAAAAGCACCGGAAAGCTTTCTGGCGATCGACCGCCCGGAGACCCAGTTTCCAAAAGATCAGGATATGTATGCACCGGAAGTCTATCAGAAAGCACATGATATGTTAGAGGAATGGATCAAAAGAGGCTCCTTTGTGCAGGATCAGCAGAAATGTTACTATCTGTATGAACTGACGATGGATGGAAGGTCACAGACCGGTCTTGTGGCATGTGCCTCGATTGACGATTATTTAAACGGTATGATCAAAAAGCATGAAAATACAAGAGCAGAAAAAGAGCAGGACCGTATCCGACACGTGGATACCTGCAATGCACAGACCGGACCGATCTTTCTTGCCTACCGCAAAGATCAGACGATCGCAGAGGTGACAGCAAAAATAAAACAGCAGAAACCGATGTTTGCGTTTGTCTCGGAAGATGGCATCGGACATAAAGGCTGGAGAGTGGATGCAAAAGAGGATATTGCAATAATTGCAGATACATTTGCGAAAATAGATAAAATTTATATCGCAGACGGACATCACAGGGCAGCATCGGCAGTCAAAGTAGGGCAGCTTCGCAGAAAACAGCATCCGGATTATGACGGCAGTGAAGAATTCAATTATTTTCTGTCGGTATTATTCCCGGATGAGGAACTTTACGTTATGGATTACAATCGTGTCGTCCTGGATCTGAACGGACAGACAAGAGAAGGCTTTCTGAAAAACGCAGCGAAGATTTTTGATGTACAACCGGTAAATGCGGCATATCATCCGCAGAAAAAGGGTACTTTTGGCATGTATCTTAGCGGTCAGTGGTATCATCTTACGGCAAAGGCAGATCTTACAAAAGACGATCCGGTGGAAGGTCTGGATGTCGCTTATCTGCAAAGAGAATTTTTGCAGCCATATCTGAATATCCAGGATCCGAAAACATCAAAACGCATCAGGTATGTGGGCGGGATCCGCGGACTTTCCGAGCTGGAGCGTATGGTCGATCATGTAAAAGAGACGCAGCAGAAAGATGCGGTGGCTTTTTCCATGTATCCGACTTCCATGGCAGAACTGTTTGCCGTAGCCGATGCCGGCATGCTGATGCCGCCGAAATCCACATGGTTTGAGCCAAAACTTCGGAGCGGACTGTTTCTGCATATGTTATAATTTTTTTGCTTTTTTACTGTTGGTGTTTGTGTTAAAATAGAATAATAAGATGCCAGGGTGCTATGTGCCAGTGGCACATGTTTAGCACCGACCGAAGCGGAGCGTAGAAAGGATTGTGGGAGTGCAACGCATGGAACAATCCGCAGGTATCATAATTTAAGAAACATTATGGGCAAGCAGCAAAGCGGATTGCGAATATCCGCTTAAATACATAAGGGAGGGTTTGAAGATTATGGACAACAAATTATATGAAATGATGGACTGGGCAGCAGTAGAGGGGATTGTATATTCAGAAGAAGATCATCCGCACGATATTCTGGGGGCACATGTGACAGAAGAAGGGATTCTGATCCAGACGTTTCTGCCGACGGCAAAGAGTGTGACAGTGGTGTTGAAAGACAGCAAAAAAGAATATCCGATGGATTTAGAGGATGAGGAAGGCTTTTTCGCTGCACTGCTTCCGGGTAAAAGAATTCCGAAATATCATTATCACGTAGATTTTGGAGAAGAAGCAGACGGAAAAGAAAATATCGTAGAATACGAAGATCCATATCGTTTTGCACCACAGATCACGGAAAAAGAAACGAAGAAATTTAATGCAGGCATCTGCTACGATATCTACGAAAAACTGGGATCACATCCAATGACGGTCAATGGTGTGGAAGGTGTTTTGTTTGCAGTATGGGCACCAAATGCCATGCGTGTCAGCGTGGTAGGCGATTTCAACCTCTGGGATGGCAGACGTCTGCCGATGAGAAGACTGTGGGATTCCGGTATTTTTGAACTGTTTGTACCGGGACTTGCTGCAGGACAGCTCTATAAATATGAAATCAAGGCAAAGGGAGGGCTGACATTCTTAAAAGCAGATCCGTATGCCAATGCTGCACAGCTTCGTCCTGACACGGCATCGGTGATCACAGACCTGAGTCAGTATGCATGGAAAGATGAAGCATGGCTGAAACAGAGAAAAAATGCAGACAGTAAGAAGGTTCCGATGTCCATTTATGAGGTACATCTTGGCTCATTCCGCAAGCCGGAGGACGGCAGGGAGTTTTACAATTATCGTGAACTGGCTGTGATGCTTGCGGACTATGTAAAAGAGATGGGCTATACGCATATTGAGCTGATGCCGGTTATGGAGCACCCGTTTGACGGTTCCTGGGGCTATCAGGTGACCGGATACTATGCACCGACCAGTCGTTACGGCACACCGGAAGATTTCATGTATTTCATGGACTATATGCATGCACAGGGCATCGGTGTGATTCTGGACTGGGTACCGGCACATTTTCCGCGTGATACGTTTGGACTGGCTGCCTTTGACGGAACCTGCCTGTACGAGCATCTCGATCCGAGAAAAGGTTCCCATCCGCACTGGGGCACACTGATCTATAATTACGGTCGTCCGGAAGTCAAGAACTTCCTGATCGCAAACGCACTGTTCTGGGCAGAAAAGTATCACATTGATGGTATCCGTATGGATGCGGTGGCTTCCATGCTCTATCTTGATTATGGAAAGAACGAAGGAGAATGGGTGCCGAATATCTACGGCGGAAACGAGAATCTGGAAGCAGTCGAATTTTTCCATCATCTCAATTCCATCTTTAAACAGAAGGAGCCGGGGGTTCTGATGATCGCCGAAGAATCCACAGCATGGCCGAAAGTAACGGGAGCCGTTGAGGATGAGGGTCTTGGCTTTGACTACAAATGGAACATGGGCTGGATGAATGACTTCATTTATTATATGTCACTGGATCCGATTTTCCGTACCGCAAATCATGGGGCACTGACGTTCAGCATGGTTTATGCGTACAGTGAAGATTATATCCTGACCTTGTCACATGACGAGGTTGTACACGGCAAAGCATCCATGATCGGCAAGATGCCGGGTGACCGTGAGCAGCAGTTTGCAAACTTACGTGCCGCTTATGGATTTATGCTGGCACATCCGGGCAAAAAGCTTTTGTTCATGGGACAGGATTTTGCACAGTATGATGAGTGGGCAGAGGACCGGTCACTGGAGTGGGAGCTTTTGCAGTATGATGAGCACAAGCAGATGCAGAATTATGTGAAAGCACTCAATACATTTTACAAAGAGCATCCGGCACTTTACGAAATGGACTATGATCCGGATGGATTTACCTGGATCAATAACATTTCTGCCAATGAAAATATGGTAGTCTTTACCAGAAACACAAAGAAAAAAGAAGAGACGCTGCTGATCGTCTGCAATTTCTCACCGCTGACTTACGAAAACCACAAGATCGGCGTTCCATACCCTGGAAAATACAAAGAAATCTTTAACAGCGACAGCAAAGAATTCGGAGGCAGCGGAGTCGGTAATCCGAGACTGAAACAGTCAAAAAAATCAGAATGCGATGACAGAGCGGATTCGATCCTGATCACGGTTCCGCCGATGAGCATTACGGTTTTTTCTTATACAAAAGCGGCAGCCGGAAGAGCGGTCAACAAAAAAACGGCAACAAAGAAAACAGCCGAGAAAAAAGTTACCGAAAAGAAAACAGCCGAAAAGAAAGTGGCTGCTGTAAAAGAAACGGAAAAGAAAACAGCTGAGAAGAAAAGCAGTGAAAAAGTAACTTCGATCAAAGCCGCTTCTGAGAAAAAAGCAGCTGCAAAGAAAACAACCGCAAAACAAGGAACCGGTAAGCAGGCAACCCCAAAAGCAGAGCTGGAGATGGCAGCTGCAAGTGAAGAAAAAGTGACAAAGACGGCAGAAAAAGCACCGAAAAAAAGCCTCAAAGAAGAACTGGAAGCCAAAATCGCAGAAAGTGCAAAGGCAGAGGAAGAAAGAAAAAACAAGACAACGGGCAGAAAACCGGCCGCAAAGAGCAGACGAAACAAGCAGCAGGAGAAATAGCAGATGGAACAAATAGCAGAGAATACGGCAGATTCGCTGACCGAAAGTGTAAAAGAAGTCAATCAGTTTACACAGTATTTTCAGGGGAAAATGCCGGGGCTTATGGATCTGGGCATCAAACTGGTCATTGTCCTGATCGCATTTTTTGTCTGCCGCAAGATCATTCAGCTGATCCTGAAGATCTTTGGCCGGTCCTTTGAACGAGCCGGGATGGAGGCAGCATCCGCACACTTCACACTTTCCATTATGAAAGCCATCATGTACGTGATGGTGGTGGCAGTCATGGCCACTTTTCTCGGAGTGTCCGGAGCGTCGGTTGCTGCACTGATCGGCTCGATGGGAGTCGGCGTTGTGCTGGCGTTAAAAGAATCGCTTTCGAATATTGCGGGGGGATTTATCTTATTGTTTATGAAACCATTTGTCAGCGGAGATTATATCCACGAAGACACCCATGGAAATGAAGGAACCGTGGTGAAGGTGGATCTCTTTTATACGACACTTCTGACGATCGATAACCGTACCGTATCGATTCCAAACGGAATCATCACCAACAGCAGTCTGACGAACATTTCAAAGCAGGATAAGCGGCAGCTGCGTGAAAAGGTAGGGATTTCCTATCGAAACGATATCAATGAGGCAAGGAAAGTGCTGCTCGCTATTTTGCAGAAGGATGCGGCCATTCTGAAAGAAGAGAAGATCGAAGTGGTCGTTGAAAGTCTTGGAGACTCCGGTGTGATCCTCGGGTGGCATGCCTGGGTAAGACCGCAGGATTATTTTCCGGCAAAATGGCGGATCACCGAAGAAATCAAATACAGATTTGATGAAAATCAGATTGAGATCCCATATCAGCAGATCGATGTGAAGATCAGCCGGTAAGAATATCCGGTAAAAGCAGGAGGAGTACAGAGTTTCCTGCCTGTGTCGGTCAATGTAGAAAAATGACAATGACAGAGGAAGAAAAACAGAAATAAGGGGCAAGTTACAGGAGGATAAAATTTTATGGAAACAAAGAAAAACGGTGTGCAGGCGGAAGCTCATACAAAAGAGCAGACTTCCGGCGGACATGCCCACAGTCACACGCATGTGCTGGAGGACGGAACCGTTGTCACGCATACGCATACGCACAGTCACGAACATACAAAAGCAGTGCTAAACCGTCTCTCCCGTGCGATCGGACACCTGGAGTCCATCAAGAAAATGGTGGAGAACGGCAGAGACTGCAGCGAAGTGCTGATCCAGCTTTCCGCAGTCAAAGCGGCGATCAACAATACCGGAAAAGTTATTCTTCAGGACCATATCCAGCATTGCCTGGTAGATGCGATCGAGTCCGGAGATATGAAGGAAATCGAAGAATTGAATAAGGCAATTGACAGGTTCATTAAATAGTGTATAATAATTCAGTAGACTTTTTAACGATGAATTTCATTAGAATCTGCTGCAGAAGATGCGGCCGAAGAGGAAAGCATGAAGAAAGACAAAACACGCAAGAAAAGTTCTGCATATAAAAAATATCGCAGACACAAGATTTTATTTATCACAGAACTGATTATTTTGATTCCGCTGCTGGTATTTGGCTTTTTGTATGTACAGTTCGAAAAGAGACTGGGAAATATTGATACCGTGAACATTCAGTCCGGTGATATCCAGGTGAACGAAGAAGTGGAGAACAATGCAGTTCTGCATGGCTATACCAACATTGCCCTGTTCGGTGTTGATTCCCGTGACGGAAGTATGGATTATACAAACACCGATACGATCATCATTGCGAGCATCAATAACGACACGAAAGTGGTAAAATTGGTATCCATATACCGTGATACCTACCTGAATATCGGTGAAGACCGTTATGGAAAAGCCAATGCAGCCTATGCGAACGGCGGTTATAAATGGGCGATCAATATGCTGAACCAGAACCTGGATCTGGACATCACGGATTTTGTAACGGTGAATATGAATGCACTGGTAGAAGTAGTAGATGCACTTGGCGGTTTTGATTTTGATCTGACAGACGAAGAGGTTGTACATATGAACAACTACTGTGTCGGAACTTCTGAAATCACAGGAAAATCTTATGAACGTATCGAGCCGGAAGTGGCGGGCACGTATCATCTGAACGGTGTGCAGGCAGTATCCTACAGCCGTATCCGTTATACAGCCGGAAACGATTACAAACGTACCGAACGCCAGAGAGAGCTGATCGCCAAAATCGTGGCAAAAGCAAAAAAAGCAGATATGAAGACGCTGGTAGATATCATGGACAATGTGTTCCCGATGATCTCCACCAGTCTCAGTAAATCGGATATTGTATCTCTGGGAATGAATATGTTGTCTTATCAGCTGGGGGATACCTGCGGATTCCCGTTTGAACACCGTACAAGTGATCTGAGCGGAGATTCCGAAGTTCCGGTTACCTTATCCTGGAATGTTACCAGACTGCATGACTACCTGTTTGGCATCAAAGATTATGAGCCGTCCGCAGGTGTACAGGAGCGAAGTGCTCATATCGAAGAAGTCAGCGGATTCAGCAAAGGCAGTGCCGTCAGCAAAGAGAATTATACGCTGAACGGAGAAGAAGCCGGAAAAGATGTCGATGACAATATTCCGGGAATCCAGGAGACCGAGTCTGAGACAGAAACCCAGACGCAGGAAGCGGCAGTCAGCGATAATGGTGACGGCAGTGTTTATGATGATAATTCTTACGATCAGGAGCAGTATAACGATTACAGCCCGGATGGATATAATTACGATGAAGAATATTGAGTCGAGCAGATATCTGCAATGGAAATGGGAAATGTATTTGACTTAGTTAAATTGTAATTATTTTTGTGAAAATACTTGCAAAACAGACAATAATCATGTATAATAACTTGAGTCAGCAGCAATGCTGCTGACCGATGCTGGAATAGCTCAGTCGGTAGAGCACTTCACTCGTAATGAAGGGGTCGAGGGTTCAAGTCCCTTTTCCAGCTTGACAGAAAAAGCCCGAAAATACGGCAAAAACAAAAGAAAGAGCATCCTGTGAAAGGGTGCTCTTTTTGACGTTTGGTTAACATTTGGTTAACATTTTTTCTATTTTGCCTGTAACAGATCATCCAGAACAGAGGCGGCTTTACGGTCAACACTCTGCAACTGATGGCTGTATATGTTCATGGTGGTGCTTGTCTGTGCGTGTCCAAGTCTGCCGGAAACCGTCCGAACATCAACGTTCTGACTGATCAGGAGCGTTGCGGATGTGTGCCGCAGACCGTGCAAGGGTATCCTGGGCAACGGTGGGGCATCCGGCGGCAGTGAGTCGTTATATCTCTTAATGATCTTCTGAAAGGTCGCATAAGGTGTAGATGGGTACATCTGCGAGCCGTCCGACTGCGTAAAGATGTAATTATCTCCCTTCCAGTACGTCCCAAGGCTGAGACGGTAACGAAGCTGCTGCCGTCTGTGTTCCCTCAGGAGATCCACCACACTTGCAGGAATCGACACTACTCGCATCGAACTAGAGTTCTTTGGTTGCTTTGTGACCGGTTTACCTCCAACTAATCCGGTGCTTTTTGTTATGCTCACAGTGCCTTCTACCAGGTCAACGTCTGACCATTCCAGGGCGATCAGTTCGCCACGCCTTAAGCCGCAGAACAGTGCCAGGTGAAAGAAAACTTTGTGCTGCAAAGATATTTTGCTCTCCTGGTAGTCCTGGTCCAGGGCGGAAAGAAAGGCTTCTGTCTCTTCCAGCGTAAAGAATTTGATGCTTTCGGACCGCTGCACCTTTGGCAGGGTGACACGCTCACAGGGATTGTCAAGCAGTACGTTCCACTTAACCGCCGTGCTCATCACGCTGCTGATTGTGGCGTGTGTCCGCCGGATCGTGGCAGGAGAGTAGCCGCCAGGGTTGCCGTCCTTACGTTCCGTTGCCATTGCATTATATAATTTATTCAGGTGCAGGGGCTGGAGTTTTGCAAGCTTAATACTGCCGATCACCGGGAAAACGTGTTGCTCTAAAAGGATTCTGTGAGCTTCCACGGTGGCAGCAGTCAAATGCTGTTCTGCATATTCATTCAGCCATGTGCAGGCAAATGCATAAAAAGTCAGCTTTTCACCGTCAAGATACTTGCCTGACTTCACTTTTTCTTCAAACTCTATCGCAAATTTTTCCAGTGCTTTCTGGTTCTGCCGCTCTGTCCTTGCCGGATCAGGGCGAAAGGTCGCCGTCTCTATGATCTGTTTCCCGTTCCTGTCCCTGCCGTTGCTTACCGCTACACGGTAGTTATTCCCACGTTTTGTTATACTTGCCATTGTAAAATATCTTCCTTCCTCTTTGCGTGGCGGTGCGTGAGTGAAGTTTAAGACATTTTCCAGCGTTTTTCAACTGCTGCCGGTCCGATCCATAGGGAAAAAGGTTCATACACCAACAATTAGTTGACGTAACTATGGAGCTATAGTAAACTATTCTGGTGATAGTGCATAACCCAAACGATCAAAGAAGCTTCAACCCTATGCCCGAAGGGCTGGGGCTTTTTTGTTGCCTTTTTCAGTTAAGTGTGATACAGTGAAGACGTATTAACCAAGAAACAATCTAAGAAGTCTTGTGGGCATTGGTATCGCTCAACACAAGGCTTCTTTTCGTTTGCCTTTTTCGCCGGCGAAACGGTGAACGAATCGTTCAGCGTCTGTGGATCCGGTTGCATGGGGTAACGGTTTGTTACTGCATGGGGTAGCGTTTCACGACCTCATCTTTCTTGACACGATACGCACGCATGGAACTGTTCTCCAATTTTGGGGAGCGGTTTTACTCATTTTTGAGTAAAAGTGGTTTTCTTCACCAATGACGAATACCTGGCATCGTGTTTTACTATGCCAGCCTGATCGGGAAACTGATCTGCAGGTGATGGGGTGTTTTGTCCCGTCAACTTTTTTCCGTTTTTGGAAGAAAGTAGATCAGCTATTCCCATTCATCCGGATTGTGCATAATATCATCAGCGTTTTTCTTTTCTTCCGGTGTTGCCCCTCGGTCATTGGCAGCGTTCAGGGCTTCCGGTTCGTCCCGATCGGGTGGGGCGGCGTGTTCCATAGTCGTTCCCTCAAAATCTTGTGGAATAATAGGGAAATCATATTTTTTTATTTCCCGTTCAATCCATATTTGATAAAGTTCCCGGTCTATAGTACCTGAAATAACTAAATTTCTCATGCGATGCCAGTCTTTCAAAAAATTATTTAAATGTGGATCGGAGAACATAACGCCCCACATTTCAACGGAATTATTGTCTACGTCTATTACTTGCTGGGTTTCTGGGTATATATGCAACTTACCAATTCCCATAATATCAAAAAACATATCTATTATATCTGTATAGGTAGAAAAAACCTTGTTGACAGATTTTCGTTCTGTGACTCCACACAACCAGGTTAAAGAAACGTCGAAATTTTCCCCTATTCGTTGAATGACAGCAACGGAAGGGTTTTTTTGATTGTTTTCATATGCAGACAAAGCGGCAGGTGTAACACCTATTTTCTGTGCAAATTCTTTTTGAGTCATACCATTATCAGTGCGGAGCTCTTTTAATCTTGTTGCGAATATTTGCATTTTTGAATCATTCATTACATCACTTCCTTAGTTATTATATGAGATATTATAACATTATTTTATAATTCTATCAATCGAAAAATATCTAAAACAACTAAAAGATGTTGCAATTAACTAAAATATATTGACATGGATTCTAAAATATATTATAGTGTAGTTATCAACTAAAGCGAAAGCGAGGTGAAAAGATGAAAGCGAACAGAAAAAAACTCATGCTTGCAATGGCAAAAGCTTGCATGGACACAGAGGATTTACAGAAAGCGGCAGAGATGCCACGACCAACGCTGAACAATGCTATCTGTGGCAAAAGCGTAAGACCTTCAACGATTGGCAAGATCGCAAAAGCATTGAAAGTCGATGTAACTGACATTATCGAAGATTAAGCACTGTGGCGGTGCGTGGGTGAGGTCTAAGACCGGAAAAGAGCAGAAGCATGACAGATCAGCAGGTATTGAGATACACACAACTGTGTAAGCGTAGAATGGACATTCTGCTGCACTCTGGTGCGTCCTGGTTGCCGGAATATGAAGCAGAGCTTAAAAGCATCGACCAGGAATTAAAAGAGCTGTCAGAGGCAAAAGAAGCAGCACACAGAGCGAGAGAAGAGAAACGTAGAACATAGAGCTATCAGTCAAAAAAGGCTAACAGCTCAGGGCGAGAGAAAGGAGAGTAAAAGCATGAGAGCAAGAGCATTATTGATTGAGACCCTTGTGGGGATTGCATCGGCAGCAGTGGCAGCAGGTGCGTTTTGCTGGATGGTCAAATATACCGTACTGAAAGAGGCGGACATGATCGTCATAGCGGCGGCAGTGTGGCTTTGGGTAGCCTGTAAGCTTCTTACATGGGCAAACCGCAGAAATACACACGTAGCATAGACAAACACCTCACAGGGCAAAAAAAAGTGTCACAGAGACATAACAGAAAGGAGAATAAGCACATGACAATTTTAAAAGTCACATACGGCAACCCGGTAGCATCCATTAAGGGTATCTGCGAGCACTACCAGATTTCAGACCGAACAGCCAGAATGATCGTTAAAGAGTTGGAACAGGAGCGAGGCAGATACGGAGATTACACCGTGCTGGGTGATGGAGCATTGAAGCGTGTCAATTTCCTGGCGTTCACGGACTACTGGCAGTTTAGAAAAATGCTCCAGGACAAGAACGCACGCAAGCACGTACCAGTATACAGTCCGCAGAAGGTAGCAAGAAGTTTAGGCTTTTACGGCGGTGAAACTTATGACGGCTCAGGAAATCCGAGTGGAAATTGAGCGGATCACGGCAGCAGTCAAGCGGCACGAGTGGACGCCGGAAGTATTCGAGCGTACAGAGGCGATTTTATATTATCAAGGCGGCGATATATTCAACACCTTAAGACGGGAACTGCTGCCGGAAGAATACGAAGCCTTTGACCGTGCATTTTGTAACCATTTCCGTCCGGATCTCACAGAGCTGGCGGACTGGATCGGCAGAAAAAGGAAGGAGGAAGCATGGAAACAGAAGAAAGCAGAGATCTTGAAGCAGAAGCAGCGGAGCTTGAGGAAAGAGAGCGAACTCTTGAAGCAAGAAAAAGAGATCTTGAGGCAGAAAAGAAGGCTCTTAGAGCAGAAGCAGCAAGCCTCGAAGGTGCAGAAGTAAAGTCTAAAAAGCCGGATAAGGTAACGCTTGTAAGCGTGAGCAATGTAGAAGAAGAGGAAATTAATTGGCTTTACCCTCCATATGTGCCACGTGGGAAAATAACCTTATGTGCAGCATATCCGGGAACCGGTAAAACTTACTTGTTGTGCTATATGGCGGCGTGTGTATCGACTGGAAGAAGCTTTTTCAACCTGATACCGTTCAAGGACGAGCCGGGCAAAGTAATCTATCTTACCTCAGAGGATGGCATAGGGGACACGATCAAGAAACGTCTGAGGATATGCGGAGCAAATACCGACAACGTTTTTACAGTGCCAGACGGACAGAACAACCTTTTATTTGATAGTCCGGAGATAGAGGAGTTCATAAAGCAGATAAAACCGGCTTTGATGATCTTTGACCCTTTTCAATCGTACATAGGAAAAGAAGTGGACATGAACGCAGCCAACAAGACAAGGGAGCGGCTGAACTGCATTGTTTCGCTTGCTCAGAAGTATAACGTTGCTGTGGTTATCATATGCCATTTTAACAAGAATGGTAAAGGGGACGCTATCACAAGAGTAATGGGTTCTACAGATATCATGGGCATCTGCCGAAGCTATATCGCACTCGGAAATGTACCGGGCGAAGAAGATATAAAGTATATGTCGCATGAGAAGTCGAGCCTTGAGCGGAAAGGAAAGACCATACTTTTTGAAATAGATCCGGACAGGGGCGGTATTGTGTACGTTGGAGAAAATGCACTTTCTATGGATGATTACACGGCTATTCGGAATAAGAAGCGAGCGAAAGACGCACCAGCACTGGAAGGGGCAAAGCAATTTATCATTGACCAGATGCCAGACGGTAGCAGGTTAGCGTCTGAGATTGTAACATTAGCGAAAGCAAGACATATTTCCGAGAGATCATTGAGAAGAGCACGTGAAGAGTTGCAAATCATCGTACAAAAAACGAAAGAATTTCCACCGAAAAGTTTATGGGTTCTTCCGGAAAAAGCAGGGCAGCCAGAAGAACCGCAGGCAGTGCAAGAAACCTTACCCCTTTAGATACATCGCCTTACATGACCAGTACGCAAAAAAACCAGTAAAATCAATACTTTTGCGTACTTGACCAAAGTGGACAAGTACGACAGTACGTGGTGTGTACATATACGTGTACTTGCTCATTTTGGACAAGTACGTAGAAGCCTTATAAAATCAGGGTTTTTGCCGTACTTGCCACGTAAGGAAGTTCGCCCGGGTATGGTCAGCTATGCGAAAGAGAGGATAAACACATGACAGGAATAGGCGAAAGAATCAATGCCAGACGAAAAGAGCTGGGAATGACACAGGAAGAACTTTCGAAGAAGTTAGGCTATAAAAACAAAAGCACCATTTCACAGATAGAAAACGGTGTGAATGACATCATGCAAAGCAAAGTGGCATCTTTTGCAGAGGCTCTTAATACCACCGTTGCTTATCTGGTGGGATTGGAAGAACCAACGCAACCCAAAAAGAACGCAAGCGGGATGAAATACGCCAAGATAAGAGAAATCAGAAACCAGCTTGAACGATGCAGATATGTCGTTATGTCCGCAGAAGCGAAGATTAAGAGAGTAGAGCCGCTCAGTCAGAAATTTGAGCAGACAGTGCAACTGATCCAGGACACGAAAGAGCAGGTCAATAATCTGGTATGGCAGGAACTGAGATGCAAAGAAGAATTACGGGCAGAGGAACAGCAGGAGCGAAAGCAAGACCCACAGTGGGTAAATGAGTAGCAACGAACAAAGAGCGAACAAAGAGAACCGGGCAGGATACCGGAACAAGGAGGATCACATGGAGAACGTAAAAGAACCGGCTTCAACAGTGGATATGACAGTAGAAGTTTTTAAAGCAATGAGCAAGGCGAGCGGCGAAAATATCCGTTTTATGTTTCAATGGCATTTGCCGGGGGACTGCTGCCGAAGCAGAAACCGGAACAGTACAAAGACAGCACGCTTGTCATGTTGCAGCACATTGAAGACCCGGAAGCGTGGGAAAAGATCTATAAACTTGTGAATGTGTTGTGGCTCAAGGAAGCTACTTACAGAACCGTAGAGTTAGAAAAAGGAGTGAAGAAAGCATGATGAAGCGAGAGGGAAGCGTGAGAACGCTGGAAATTATCAAAGAATGTGCGGACACCGCAGGAGAGTGCACGATCAGCCTGGAACAAGCAGAGAAAGCAATGGAAATTGAACAGCTTGAGCGAATTGCAGACGCTCTCGAAGGCATTAGCGGACACCTCAGCCGCCTTACAAGCTGTATCGGCAGCAGTGGAGCGTTCTGCATCGCTGGGGACGTTCTGGTTGAAGTCGACAAGGTAAAATAAACACAGAATAGCCGTCCTGCTGCCAGAATAGCACAGGGCGGCGGAAAGGGCAAGGACAAAAAAGATGATGAAGGGTAAGACGATCGTAGACACAGAGAAATTACAAGAGCTTCTGAAGCTGGTGAGAGCGTTTGAGGACCCCTTGGGAGAGGCAGAGAGAGCGACAGAACGAGGAAAATACATGGCTTATCAGCTTAACATGGAGTTTGAGGAAGAATCATCGGACAGAAGCAAGCTGTATTTTTGGGATGAAAACAAGTTAAGAAGCGACATTGCAGCGGAATATGCATATAAAGCACTTGTGAGTGTGGCAGAAATGTCAAAGCAGTACAATACAATCATTGAGTTACTTAACAACATTGCAATTAGTGAACACGGTAACACGCATGAACAGACAGAGTAAAGGAGCCTTCCTGGGAACCTTTGGCGGGGCAATCAGGACGCACCGGAGCTGTTGAAGTCGAAGGGAAGTCGAGAAATGCGAGCGTTCGGAAACAATAACGAGCGTTCGCAACGTTCCGGAGCGAAACGAAAAGGGCAGACAGTACCGCCAGTATTTCCTTAACCTGGAAGATCTACACGCAGGTCTGGAAATTAAAAGTAAATATGCTGATTGGTTTAAAAATATGTCAACATATGGATTTACTGAAAATGAGGACTACATGACGGTTTCTAAAAATTTAGAAAACGGTGGAAGAATCATAGAACACTTTATTTCTGTAGATATGGCAAAGCAGATCTGTATGATCCAGCGAAACGAAAGAGGCAGGCGTGCGGATGCTGACCGGGTAAAACACCGACTCAGCGTTGCAACGTTCCAAAACCACGAATAGAGCTGCTGCCCTTCCGGAACCGTTACCAGAGGCAGACGGACGGCAGCAGGATGTTGATAAATGTCAAGGTTGCAGGTAAAGAAATATCCTAACATTTCTAACACCTTAAAAGGGACTGGCGAAAATGGTGGAGACCTGCCGGGATGGTCAGAAATGTCAGTCCCTAAAAAGGGGTCACCAGAACAATGACACCTTGTAGAATGCTAACAAATGCTAACGTTGAAAATATAATGAGGGGGTCACAGATCGTTACCCCCTTGCCACTGATCGGAAGCAAAAAGGAGTGAACGAAACAGTCACATCTTTGCAGGGAGTAACGAAACGGAACTCCCTTACAGGAAGCCCTAAAAATTGCTGACAAATGCTGACATTCAAGAATATATTGCAGATCGGATCAAGGGAGTAGACAAGTTCGACACCCTTGGATGCTAAGAAATACTAAGGTTCTGGCAGGAGATCCCAGGACCGGAAAGGAGAGGCTAGTGGGTGCAAAAATAAAAATCAGCTACGAGAAACCGGAAGAGTTGAAGCAGATCGTTGCCATGCTGTCACCGGTCATGCGTTCCTGCAAGGTCGCAAAAGGGCAGCAGGGACGTTATAAAAAGGCTTATGTGGAAATAGAGGGCATAGCGGATAAGATGCCGCAGAATGGCGAATAATAGACAGGAGAGCAGCCGGAAAAGCTGCTTTCTTTTTTTACAGAATAATACGTATAATAGGTATAAAATACCTTGACAATACGTGCAACACGTACTATAATAGACGGTGTAAGGGAGGTGCACATGCGTTACAGAGAAATTGACAAGATACTGAGGGCTGATGGTTGGTATGAAGTGAAACAAGTTGGATCACATCACCAGTATAAGCACCCAACGAAACCGGGTAAGGTAACCGTCCCGGAACACGCAGGGAAAGACCTGAACCCGACAACAGTAAAATCAATCTTGAAACAGGCGGGGCTGGCATAAAGCCCCAGCCTCCCCAAGAAAAGGAGTGATGATAGATGAAATTAGTTTACCCGGCATTATTTACACCTTTTGAGGATGGCAGCGGCGGCTATACGGTTGAATTTCCAGACCTTCCGGGATGCGTGACCGAGGGCGAGGACATGGCGGAAGCCTTATTCATGGCAGAAGATGCGGCGAGTGGCTGGGTTCTGACCGAGCTGGAAGACGGCAGCCCGGTGCCTCATGCTTCGCTGATCCAGGACGTGGAAGCCGAGCAGGGGCAGTTTGTCAGTCTGGTTGCCCTGGATATGGACGCATACACGGCAAAATACGGCAGTAATGCCGTAAAGAAAACCCTTACAATTCCGGCATGGCTTAACACTTTCGTAGAGCAGAACGGCATAAGCTGTTCTAAGGTACTACAAGAAGCTCTTGGAAAAATGGCACAGGCAAGACAATAAAAGCTTGTACAGAGCCACTGAGTACGTTATAATAGGGGCAGAAGTACCCCGGTTATACGGCACAGAGCCATAAACGGAAGCTTAGCAAGCGTGGGAATGAACAGGACTCAAGCAGAGTCGGTTTGTTCCTACGCTTTTTTTGTTTCCGTGCCGGGGCAATATTACAGATCAGAAGGGACAAGGTAAAGACTATGGCAAACGATATGCTTGTAAAAGAAGTAGCAAACATTTCTGTAGACGTACTTGGCGAACTTGGCAAGCTGGTAAGTGCATATAAAGCGTATACGGATACACTGGCGGCAGTACAGAGACAGATCGAATACACGAAAGAATATAAAGAGAAGCAGACGCAGACGGCAAGAGAGAATCTTGTCAGAAAGACCGCCGGAACGTGCGACACGATCAGGATTCAGCTTGAAAGCCTTGAAAACACCGTGAACAGTCTGGATCAGACGCTTAACGTTGCGGATCCGGAGCTTATGCCGTGCGTTGGACTCCTGGCAAACAGTCCGGAAGCACTGCCGTTGGAGCTGATCGGAAGCGTAGCGGAGAAGTTCAAGGGTAACAGGCTTGCACTCCTGGCATTGGCAGCAGTCGCAAAGGAGAATAACAAGAGCTTCCTGGAAGGAAAAGCCGTGGACGGGTCAGGAGCGGTCAAACAGATCAGAAATAAGTTTGATATGCTGGCAGACGGATACCCGAAAACGCTGCACCTGTTGCCGGAAGTAAAAAATGACCTGGTGAAGCTGTGCGAAGCATATGGGCATGAGATCGGGGATGCGGCAGACACTTATCTTGGTGCAGATTATGGCGATATCGTCAACTTGATTATGAGAGAGGCAGCCGGTTTATAAGCCGATCAGAACTGCAGAACAGCTCCGGACAGAAGTTCCGGGGCTTTCTTTATATGCGGAGGTGGCGAACATGGGAGAGGAAAACGTGACAAACGAGCAGCTTGTGGCACGGATCCAGGCAGGCCTGGACGTTCCAGGCAATATGCTGAGGCTCTGGGAGCAAAACAGGGGATATATTGCACTGGTGGCAAAGAATTACCAGGCATTTGAAGATATAGAGGACTTAAAACAGGAGGGATACATAGGACTGTGCAGGGCGGTAGATGAGTATAAACCGCAGGAGGGCATAGCTTTTATGACCTATGCTGGTTACTGGATCCGGCAGCAAATGCAGAGATATGTAGAAAACTGTAGTTCTGTGATTCGTGTTCCGTCCCATGCCAGGGCAAAGGCTCACCAGTATGAAAAAATAGTGGACAGTCACCGGAAAGAATACGGCTGTAAGCCAACAAATGACCAGCTACGGCGGTATTTTGGCGATATACAGAGCAATACCATAGAACTTGCCAGAAGTGCCAGCACGGGCAGGATACAGAGCCTTGACATGAGCGTGGGAGAGGATGAAGACTGCACGGCGGGTGACCTGCTGCCGGGATCGGCTGACGTTGAGGGGGACGTGCTGGACAGGGTAGAGCAGGAAGAGCTGAGGGCGGTACTGTGGGGAACGGTGGACACGTTGCCGGAGAAACAGGCAGCAGCTATCCGGATGCGGTACCAGCAGAGTCGCACACTCAAACAGATCGGCGAAGAACTAGGCTGTTCGGTGGAGATGGCAAGGACGCACGAGAGAAAGGCACTCAGGGAGCTTAGAAAGCCGTCAAGGGCGAAGAAGCTCAAGCCGTTTTTTCCGGAAGCTGACCGGCAGCGGATCTATTCCAGGGCGATCAGCGGCACCGGCTTGACCAGCTTCGAACATTCCTGGACAAGTGCCACGGAAAGGGAAGCGATTAAGAAACTGTAACTTGGTTAACGTTTGGTTAACAATAGCTTGCAAAATTGCAGAAAACCATGCTATAATAGCCACATTGGCAAAGAAATAGGATAGAAAAAAGCTTTATTTTTCGCAGTTTTTGCAAGCTGGCAAAGAATACGAACACGGTTAAGTTTCACTCGTAATGAAGGGGTCGAGGGTTCAAGTCCCTTTTCCAGCTTGACAGAAAAAATACCGGAAATCCAGTAAAATCAAGGGTTTCCGGTATTTTTGCGTTCTGAAACAGCTATTTTTCTGATGCATAAAAACCGCCTGAAACAGTGCGAAAAAGTGTAAAATGCTGGGAAAGTGTAGTCAAAATGTAGTCAGATTGTAGTCACTTTTTCAGTGCTGTCAGAAGCATTATTTTGATATGATTTTTTTGCGAAATCGTTCAGCTTCTGGATGGATTTTCCTTCCTGTCTCCGCAGTTCTGCGTATGTATCCAGCAGCATTTTCGAATTGCTGTGTCCCATGATTTCCACCGCTTCCATGATATCAATACCGGAATAATACAGCATGGTTGCATATTCATGCCGGAATGTATGCGATCCCAGCCCCGGACACATATCTACATCGAACTTGATACGACCGTTTTCGTAGTGATGTGTGCCGCCGCAGGCAGTGTTCAATGTCCGCTTGATCCGCTCGAACAGTCTGCGATACTGCGACTTTTTCAGATAGCTGCCATCAGTTCCGGGAAACAGAAGATTACCCTGTAATGTAGACAGATACTTTTTCAGGACGTCCGCCAGTGGATCCAGCAGATAGATCTCACGCTCTCCACTGTCTGTTTTCGTGTCTTTGAGCACGGCAGTTTCTCCAACGAACTTAACTGCCTTGTTGACAGTGATCTTTTTCCGGGCAAAATTGATATCAAACCGTGTCAGAGGGATGATCTCCTGCCGCCGCATTCCGGTATACAGCAACATATGCAGCAGTGTACTTGCCTGCGGATCCAGCTCTAAGTCTTCCAGGTGGATACGTTCCAGCTCTGTCAGTGCCCGTTTTTTCTTCTTCGGTGCAGGATCCTTTTCGATATTTTCCGCAACATTCTTGAACAGCAGGCCGTCATCAATGGCAGCACGCATGATCTGGTTGACTGTCTGGTAGTAACGACGCTGCAGATCAGCGTGACCTTTCAGTGCATTGTAACCGGTCTGAATATCTGTTTTCTTAATCTGCAATAGTTTGAGACCATCCAGTGCGGCAGTGTGGTTTTTCAGAATGTTCCGATATCCTTCGATCGTGTTCGTTTCACGACCGGCTTTATACAGCTCCAGCCACTTCCATTTATACGCCCCGAATGTCACGTTCTTTTCTGATACATAGATGCCTTTGCTGGTCTGCTCGATCACCTCGGCTTTCTTGCGTTCCAGTTCCGCAACACTACGACCATATACCTGTATGCGGACTCTTTTTCCAGTTTCCGGATTTATTTCATCGGTAGTTACCCATGCGGCGTACCTGCCGTCTTTTCTTTTTTTGTATTTTGCCATAATATATCATCCTCCTTAAAAATGAGTATAAAAATACACCTGTACAGGTGCTGGAGGATTGTGGTATAATTTTCTTGTTCAAGGAAGAATTATGCCGGTCTCCAGACCTGTATAGATTCGCTGATCCGCTTCGGTGCTGGTAACACTGGGGCGGATTTTTTGTTGTTTGGTTGTTTTTAGATACTATCAAAATAAGTTTTGATTTTTTCAATGCAATCGTTTTTACAATTTCCATACATACGCTCAAGACTTGCACAAGAAGAAATCAATTGTATTAAGTCAGCCTGTATAAAATCATGATTTTCTTCAATAAGGTTTTTTGTATAATGCAATATTTCAGTGGCAGAGTTCATGTGGCATACAGAATCCATATATTCATCTAACTGTAATTTGTAGTTAGAAAAAATATTGTCATTGCTATTTTCAAGAATATCCTCTTGCTCGATATCCAGAAGACTATTATTGTCGGAAGCTGTTATGACTGTGTTGTCGGATATATATTTTTTAATAACTACCTTTGCACATTTAATCAACGGAAGTATATTAAGTTCCAAACTGCAAGGAACAGGTGTACTGATGGAAGTAGCAAAGTTTTGTGCAACATCAAAACGTGAAAAACCTGTGCAATGCACGGGGTGCAATTCATTAAAGATATCAACAAGAAAGATATCGGTGAGAACACCAGTGATATTTTCAGATGATTTTCCGAATAATGTTGCAGTAATCGTAGGTTTTTCGGCGTCTGGTAATATTGTCAAGGAGGATACCCTAAATTCCAAATCAGGGTTATAATTGATAACATTTATTTTTACAGGAACGACAGGTTCTTTCAAAGTGCTCTTTATTGTTACAGCAGTGCCGTTTGCGATTATGCCCATAATATCATGATCATCAGTGGTATAATCGATATCGATTCCGATAATTGCATTGGCACCCATTTGCTTTGCGTTGCTGATTAAAAGGTCGAGAGCATTTTTTTGAGCCGCTTCAAGTTTTTCAGAGTACGAAGATAAAAGAATAAAGTCAGAAAGAAACTTTGTATTTAAAGCGTATTCTCCTGAACAAAATCCTAAATAATCTGTAATTTCATAATTTTCAAAATTAAAACCGGATGTCAGTTTCATGGCTTGCTCTCCTTTATCTTTTTTAAGTCGTAACGCGGACCTTTGCGAATATCCAAAGTGTAAGGGTCAGGCATTTCATAGTCACCCCAGCATGTACGAAGGATTTCTTTAGGCGGTGTGATTTTTGCAGGTTCCAGCAACAGGAATTCTTGCTGTGAGGGCTGACGTCCGGCTTTCTTTATCATACGTGTTAATCGTCCTTTCATGCCGGCTTTTGTGTCATCGACTGTTACATTCATGGTTAATGCTTCTACACACACGGCAGCAGCGTTTTCGTAAAGCCCCTGTTTTTCATAAATCATAGCCAGACGTTTATAGGCAGGAACACACGGAGGAGAGTCTTGCTTATATTTTTCACTGATTTTCTTCCAGATTTTAAAAGCTTCAATATTATTTTTGCAATTTTGTATGAAAATTGAAGCACGTTCGCCCTCGTAGTCTTTCAAGTTATACATGACAGACCAGTCAGATTCTATTGCTTCCATACCTGAAAAATATTGTTCAGATATTTGACGATAATCTTCGTCTAACCAATAGGGTTCTTGCATATCGTCGTAAAATTCCATAACCTCTTTTCTCCTTTGAATACTTTTTCTTTTTCCGGAGATAATAACACCATGAAAATATTATTATCTCAATTCTTGGAACAGCACCACCTGTCGATCAGGCAGGCGGCAATTATGACCGGTGTTCCCCGGTCTACGATCGGTGACATAGTGACCGGTCAGGTATGCCCTACTCTGGCAACTATGGAACAGTTGGCAGCAGGGTTGAAAACCACAATTTCAGAGTTGTATGACTCAGAATATAAGTGATTTTCAAAAAGCGTCCGGGATTCCGGACAACGCACAACTTTTTTCCTCCTGAAACGTTTGTTAAGATGAAAGGAAAATTTTACTAAAACAAATGTTCGAAAACAGTTGCATCACAAATATTTTTGTGATAATATAAAACTAAAGATTTTCGAACAAATGTTTGAAAAAACGTGATCGGGAGGTACATAGGATGAAGTACAAAAATGCAGTTTTACAAATGTTGGAACGAATAAAAAGTGAAAAATCATGGAAAATGATTTACACATTTGTAAAAACGATATTGGATCAGCAGGAGGATTAGTCCTCCTGTTTTTTTATTGTCACAAAGCGTTGGATGAAAGATAGGAAAAGTTTTTTATCAGACTCATTAAGTTTCCAATAATCAATAATTACTTGTCGAGCTTGTAAATCCTTAATGCCTATTTCAGTAACAGCTTTTGTATATTCATCCTCTGGTAATTCTTCGGAATAAGGTTCGCCTTTTCCGGAAGTAAGCCATTCATAATTCACTCCAAATTCTTTACAGATCAACTTATATAAAGGTTCTTTTTGATCTGGGCGTGCAAGCATATTCAATTCTATATTAGCAATAACGCTTCTGCTTACGCCGAGACGATTGCCGAATTCGGATTGTGATAAATGCAATTTGTTTTTTCGTAAATCTCTTATTCGTTCATAAGTTTCTATTTTTATCACCTCCTGCGATTTCAATAGTAACACATAAAAATGTTTTGGTCAATACAAAAAAGGAACAAAATGTCATAAAAATGACTTGACAAAAACAAAACTAAAGTTTAAAATGTAGTCATCAAAACAAAAAAGGAGGCGAAAACATATGAAAAAAGCATTAACAATAACAGATGTAGAAGATGCAAAAAAAATTGCTGAGATTTTCGAATCTCTTGATATCAATGGAAAATTGCAAGCAAGAGCATATCTGTCAGCGTTGAGAGACAAAGAAATGTTGGAAACAGAGCAGAAAGCGGGGTAAGGATGAAAGAGGAACGACCAGATGTGCGAGCGTTCGTAAAATTATTAAAAATTGAAGATGGCTATGCAGTATGTGATGTGAGATTCAAAGTAGTAAAGCCAGATGAAGAACAGGAGGTAACAGACCGTTGATGAAACATTATATTTCAGACATCAAAAAGCAAGCCGAGAAAGTTACGACAGCGATCACAGGTGCGGAGATGCGAGAAGCAGTCTCGAGTGCGTTCAGTGATACCGCAACAGCATTAGAGACAATGGAAGAATCCTATAGAAAGCGGGGTAAGGAAATGTTGAAACCATTAGCAATCCTGTTGTTGTTCTGGATTGCGATTCTGACGATGAATGAATAGGAAAGTGAGGTGAGCAACATGGAAGAACTTAAAAAAATGCTTCTGGAAGTACTCCAGGAGTGCAAGCAACCAGAATTCCCGCCTGAACCGGTACCCACAAGGGTAGCTGCAAAGGTTCTCGGTGTGGAACAGAGCACAGTGATTAACCGAATGGAGTCCGGTGAGCTGGATATCGGGCTGGTATTCAGATCGAAGCCGACCAAAAGAGGGCAAGCAAGTCGAAGAAGTACATACATCAGTCCCAAAAAGTTATACGAGCTGACCGGGTTCGTATGGAAAGGAGACAAGCAATGAAAAGAAGAGAAACAGAAGAAGCGGAAGAAACAACCGGAGCGGCTGTACTCGCCCCGATCGTAGCCACAGCAGCCGCAGCGTTCACGTTCTGGTGGCTGGGAAAGTACAGCACGATTTGTGAACGCGATATTGTAGGAACCACAATTACCGTGTGGTGTGCGGTAGTAATCCGCATCATGCTGTGGGCGGAGAAGGAGGAAGCAGAATGAAAAAATATGAATTAACAGAGGAAACGGTCACAGTTTTCGGAAAAACACTGTACCGGATCAGAGCAGTGCGTGATTTCGGGTCTGTCAAAACTGGAGAGTTCGGCGGATACATCGAGAAAGAGGAAAATCTTTCACATTTCGGAAATGCGTGGATTTCCGGCGATGCGTGGGTTTACGGCGATGCAAGAGTTTCCGGCGATGCGTGGGTTTACGGCGATGCAAGAGTTTCCGGCGATGCGTGGATTTACGGCGATGCAAGAGTTTACGGCGATGCAAGAGTTTTCGGCGATGCAAGAGTTTCCGGCAATGCAAGAGTTTACGGCAATGCAAAGGTTTACGGCGATGCAAGAGTTTCCGGCAATGCATGGGCTTACGGCGAAGTTCAGGTCGCCGGAAATGCGTGGATTTACGGCGATGCAAGAGTTTTCGGAAATGCGTGGGTTTACGGCGATGCAAGAGTCTCCGAAAATGCGTGGGTTTACGGCGATGCAAGAGTTTACGGCGATGCAAGAGTTTTCGACAATGCGTGGGTTTACGGCAATGCAAAGGTTTACGGCGATGCAAGAGTTTCCGGCAATGCAAGAGTTTTCGGCAACGCAGAAGTTTTCAATACGAGGCATTTCTTTGTACAAGGACCGATCGGGAGCCGGGATGGATACGTTACATTTTACAGAACTAAGGATGATACGGTAGAGGTAAGATGTGGCTGCTTTTCGGGAAGCCTCCAGGAATTTGTCAATCAAGTAGAGGAAACACATGGAGGCAGTAGATACGAAAAGGAATACAAGCTTGCAGTGGAACTGGCAAAGGTATGTATCCGTCTGGAGGGGGAAAGCAGATGATCTGGGTAAATGAAGGACGCGACCAGGAAGCCAGAGCCATCCTGGAACTGGCCGGGATTGATTCGGACAAGTACCGGATCTGGCACCATAACAGCATCTATGTGCATGCAATAAATGAAGAGACGAAAGAATCGGTGATCGTTGAGAAAGCGACACTCGAGGTAGTAAAAAGTCCCAGTGCTTTGGCGGGCGATCCGGGACTTGAAAAATAATAACACAGCTCAATTATAGGGCAAAAGTAGGAGGTAAATCAAGTGAAATATAAACAGGTCGACATCAAGGAAGCTGCAGACCGTTTCAGGAATGGCGAAGCGGTATATGCTGCCAGATGCATTGACGGCATGAGCTTCCGAGAGGTAACAGCAGCAACGATGCTGCTGGTGATGGAAATCCCGGTTCCAGAAACAGAGACGAAGCCGGAAAAGGTGAAAAAAACAGCCCCCCCCAACAAAGAAGACCATAGACCGGGGGAAGGTAAAAGCACTGCACGAGGCAGGATGGAGCAATACGAAGATTGCAGATGAAATGAAGTGCTCCACATGGAGTGTGAGCATGATCCTGAAAGAAATCAGGGAGCAGGAAGAAAAACAAAACGAGGTAAATACAGATGAATGAATTACAGGTGGTTGTTGACCAGAAGTCGGGTGTGATCGGTTTCAACTTTGAAGAGATCCGTGACGAACTCCAGGCAAGAATGGATCTCTATAAAAATGCAACATTTACAGATGAATACAGAGTTTATGCAAAGAACGAAGTGGCGGCACTTCGAAAGATGAAAAAGGCAATCGATGACAAACGCAAGGAAGTAAAGAACCAGTATATGATCCCTTACAATGATTTTGAGGGGAAAGCAAAAGAACTGATGCAGATCATTGACCAGCCGATCGGCCTGATCAGCCAGCAGATCACGGAGATGGAAGAAAGAAGAAAAGCGGAAAAGAAAGCGAAGATTGGAGCACTGTATGATTCCCTGGTCGGGGATCTGGGAGATCATCTGACGCTTAAGAAGATCTATAACGCCAGATGGGAAAACGCTTCTACGAGTATGGCAGCAGTCAGAAAAGAAATGGAAGAGGTGTTTTCTTCCGTCAGAAAAGAAGTTGCCATGCTGGAAGCCATGACATCCGATGCGGTTCCAGAAGCACTCAGACGGTACAAGGAAGACCTGGACCTTGCTGGGGCGATCAATTACGTAAACCAGTATGAAGCACAGAAGGCAGAGATCATGAAACGGGAAGCCGAAAAGAAGCGTCTGGAAGAGGAGCAGAAACGCAGAGCAGAGGAAGAACGGATCCGCAAAGAAGAAAGAGAACGGATCAAAGAAGAAGAGCGTATCCGAAAAGAGGAACGCGAAAAAGCAGAACAGGCTGCGGTAAATGAAGCAGCACAGGGATTTTTTGCTGAGGAAGCAGACGATGAGCTTCCATTTGAACAGCCGACAACGATCACCGCATTTTACAAAGTCGTAGCCACGCCGGAAGAACTGGAAGAAGTTGAGATGGCGTTCAACAGCATTGGAATCTATTATACAAGGAGGGATGCATGATGCAGGACGAAAAAGGCAGAACAGCAGGAAACAACGTGCCAATGATCTATAAGGCACTGGCCGGCGTAATCGCAGATGTTGGGAGCGTTGCAAAAGATAAGGTTAACCGGCAGCAGGGATTTAAATTCCGCAGTATCGATGATGTATATAACGCCCTGCATCCGGCACTTGCCAAGAATAAGGTCGTGATCATCCCACGTGTACTGGAACGAAAGTGCGAAGTAGTGGGAAAGACGAAGAATGGCACCGATATGATCAAGGTCATCTGTAAGGTAAAGTTTGGGTTTTATGCGGAAGACGGGTCAAACGAAGAAGCGATTATCTACGGAGAAGGTATCGATACAGGTGATAAGGCAACTAACAAGGCCATGGCGATTGCGTATAAATATGCATGCTTTCAGGTATTCTGCATTCCGACAGAAGACATGGTGGATCCGGATGCGGAGTCACTGGAACTCCAGGAAGAGGGGACGAAAGGGCAAAAAGCGAAGAAGGCGGCAGCACCTAAGGCAGCGGCACAGCCGAAGAAGCAGGAAGCAAAAGAGAAGCCGGTTTCTGAAAAAAAAGCAGAGCCTGAGAAGAAGGCGGAAAAACCGGAAGGCAGCGAAACGGAAGTGAACGTGGGCAGTCCTGCAACAAAGGAGATGATTGCCACAGTCCGTGCAGAACAGAAACGTACCGGGGTTCCGGACAAGATCATCCTGGGACGCAAGCAGGTAAATGCAAAGACGATCGAAGAGCTTACAATCGGGGAATTTAAATATATCATGAGTATCTTTGAAAAAACACCAGACCGAAAGGGAGAAACAGAATGAACAGTGTACAGTTGACCGGACGCTTTACGCGTGACCCGGAGATCAGATATACAGACGGTGGCCTGTCAATTGCCAGATTTACCCTGGCAGTAGACAGACGGTTCCGTCAGGAAGGCGGACCGAGTGCAGACTTTATCGGCTGCATTGCATTCGGAAAAACAGCCGAATTTATCGAAAAGTATTTTTCGAAAGGAAAAAAAATGGAGGTGAACGGCCGGATTCAGACAGGTTCCTATACGAACCAGGACGGACAGAAGGTCTATACAACGGATGTGGTAGTGGAAGCGGCAGGTTTTGCGGAAAGTAAAGCAGCACAGCAGGACAACGGCATACCAGCACCACAGGAAACGGATGATGGCTTCATGCGTATCCCGGATGACATAGATGATGAAGAGCTGCCGTTTAATTGATTATGATCATACAGATTGATTCAAGGGAAAAACCGAAAGCGATCGGGAAAATCCTGGAGGAATTTGACGCCCAGGGCATCCGGCACCCAGTCTCAAAATTAATGGTCGGGGATTACATGAACTACGATAATCCCCGGCTGATCATCGACCGGAAACAGAACCTGAGTGAGCTGTGCTGCAATGCATGCCAGGATCACGAACGTTTCCGGAAGGAGTTGAAACTGGCACAGGATAACGACATCCAGCTTGTATTCCTGTGCGAACATGGAAAAGGGTTCCGGCAGTTGTCAGATGTGATCTGGTGGGAGAACCCGCGGCGGTGGAAAAGGCAAAGAAACCCGGAAACAGGAAAGTGGGAAGAAACCGAGACAAAAGCCACGACTGGGGAAACCCTGTACCGGATTCTGCACACGTTAGAGAGGAAATACGGATGCAGATTCCTGTTCTGTGAAAAAGAAGAGACTGGGGCAGAGATCATCCGGATTCTGAAGGAGGGGCTATGACAAAAGAGGAACTGAAACAGCGGTACAGCATGAAGGAGATCGTTGAACAGTATGGATTCCGACCAAACAGGGCCGGTTTTATCCGCTGCCCGTTCCATACAGGTGACAGGGATGCGTCCCTGAAGATCTATGAAAAGGACTTTCACTGCTTCGGGTGCGGAGCGAATGGAGACATCTTCGACTTCGTACAGGGGATGGATGGTGTCAGCTTCCGCGAAGCGTTCCTGAGTCTTGGTGGGACATACAGGCAGGAAAAGCCGGGGAGCTTTTCACAGCGTATGGCACGATACCGCAGGGAAAAAGCAAAAGAACAAAGAAAAAAAGAACAACACCGTGAAGAGGAGCAAAAACGGTTTAATCTGCTGTTGATCGGGATATACAGGAAGAATTTCCAGACAGCAGAACCGTTCTCGGACGCATGGTGTGACAGCTACAACGCCATGCAATACCAGTTGTATATGCATGGTGCATTGAATGGAATCAGTTACTGATGGGGCAGGAAGAAGGTGAGGGAATGGTCCCACTTGATCAATTAACAAAAGAGACAATCTTATCCAGCAAGGTGCTTGCCGAGGTGTTCGACCAGGAGGATGAACTGTACCGTGCAGAGCTTCTGGCAGCATTGAGCATAAGAGCAACTGAACTGAAAGTAAAGACGGAGTTCCGTGAGATGGTGAAAGCCTACAGGAAGGTTGACAGCGAAACCAAAAAGAAAAAACAGAAGACAGCTATGGCAGAAAACTGGACACACTTCTCTGACCATAAATACGAACCGATGAAATGCGGGCAGTGGATCGTGACGGACGAAGGCGTGAGGCTGTATGACCCTCAGAGTGGACGGCAGGATGTCATTGCGTGCCGGCATCCGATCATACCGGTCAGACGCATGCAGAACCTGCAGACGGAAGAAGAACAGGTTACGCTTGCATTTAAGCGAAACGGGAGATGGAGGGAACTGACGATCCCGAAGACAACGGTCACGAAAGCCAGTAAGATATGTGACCTGTCTGCAAGGTCCATACTGGTGACGAGTGAGAGTGCGAAGCTGCTGGTACGTTACCTGGCGGATGTAGAGGCAGACAATGAGGAAAACATCCCAGTCATCCTTTCAAGCTCAAAAATGGGATGGATCCGGGGAAAATTCCTGCCGTATGATACCGGGATCGAATTTGACGGTGCGGCCAGGTTCCGCCAGATCTATGAGAGTATACAGAGCCATGGAAGCCGGGAGAAGTGGTACCAGCGTGTCCTGGACCTGAGAAAGAAGCGGTGTTTTGAGATCCAGTTTATGATGGCAGCATCGTTTGCAAGTGTGCTGATCAGCATCATCGGAGGCCTGCCGTTCATGGTAGACCTCTGGGGACAGACGGAAGGCGGAAAGTCCGTTACGCTGCTGCTGGCAACGTCTATCTGGGCAAACCCGAACAAGGGGATGTACTACCGTGATTATGCCAGCACAGACGTTGGTTTTGAGGCACTGGCAGATTTTCTGAACCATCTGCCGGTTGTATTGGACGACACCAGCAAACGCTGCCAGTCCGTAGAAAAACGCTTTGAGGAGATCATATACAACCTGTGTTCCGGAAAAGGCAAGACCAGATCCAACAAGGAGCTTGGGATAAACCGGGAGAATGTATGGGAGTGTATCACCCTGACGAACGGAGAGAAGCCGATCACCAGCTATGTCAGTCAGGGCGGGGCTATCAACCGTGTACTGGAAGTGGAAGCGGGCGAGCACTTCTTCCCGGACCCGCAGGGCACCATGGACACTATCAAACATAATTACGGCTTTGCCGGGATGGATTTCATCGATGTCCTCAAGGATATGGGAAAGGAAGAGATCTGCCGGATCCAGAAAGAGCTCCAGGCAGAGCTGATGAATGACGACAAGATGCAGAAGCAGGCGATCTCACTTTCAATTGTCCTGACAGCCGATAAAATCGCCACAGAGCGGATTTTTAAGGACGGAGAGTATATTTCTATAGACGAAGCGAAAGAAGTGCTTGTGGACCGAAATGAGCTTTCTGACAACGAACGCTGCTATCGGTTCATACTGGACAAAGTAAACATGAATGAGCACCGCTTTGACGCGACTACAAAGTGCGAGAAGTGGGGGATGATCCAGAAAGGATACGCCCTGATTTTTAACGCAGCGTTTGATGAATTGTGCAGAGAGGGTGAATTTTCAAAGAAATCGTTCCTGTCCTGGGCAAACCGGAAAGGTCTGTTACAGACGCAGGGCGGCCAGATGACCAAAAACAAGAAGGTCGGCGGAAGCACTGTCCGGTGTGTATGGCTGCGAATTGAGGAAGAACCGGAGTTTGTGCCGGTAGAAAGCGAGCAGATGGAGATACCATTTGACTAAAAGGTTACAAGTTACAGGGGATACACGGAAAAATTGAACTATATACAGAGAAAAAATAAAAAAAATAAATTTTTAAAATATTTCACCTCTCACGTATAGGGACAAAAATTCTTGTAATTTTGTAACTTAACAATGAAAATGCTTAAAAACGCAGTATTTAAGCCACTTTTCGGGATACATGGAAAACGTAACCGACAACCTGTTTTTGTATTTTTGGTAACTGGAGGACGGCATGGCAGGAGTAAAGAAGAAAGATATACCGGATATAGCGGCATTTATGCCGGAGTTCTGGGAATTTGTGAAAAGCGTATGGATCCCGGAAGACTCGGATCAGTACTGGAAAGAAGTATGTGATAAAGCACAGGAGCTCTACCAGAAGTATCCGGTGGATTTTGTGAAACGGCAGATATTAGGATTCTGCGAATATCTTGACCAGAAATGGCAGGATGAAAGAGATAAGGCAGGGACGGAGGAAGAACAGTGAAGAGATTAACAACCGCATATGAGCGGATTTGGGCAGATGGAAGTGCAGAAATGCAATACATGGCAAACGCATCAGATCTGGAGGTAGTAAACAGATTAGGTACATACGAAGACGCAGAGGAAGAGGGCAGATTGTTTGTTGTGCCGTGTAAACCAGGTGATGAGATCTATGAGATTGTTGTGGATGAAATACCTGTATGGAATTGTTACGTCAACAGATTTATCGTCCAGGATGTCTCAGCGAAACAGGTCAAGTATGCAGATGAATGGGCTGACTGGGATGCCCCTTATCTGTACACGGACGAAAAAGAAGCACGAGCGAAAGCAAGACAGTTAAGAAATCAAAGAAAACGTTTGGAATCCGGATGGATCCCGGTGACAGAGAGATTGCCGGAAAATGGTGATTATGTGCTGATGTCGTTTGAAAATTTTTCTCTTCCATTGGTTGGGAGATACGTGGACGATGGAAAATTAGGTGGTGCATGGTATCTGGGGGATTGCTTCGACGAAGATACCTGTCTGGCAAATGACCTGTTCGTCAATGCCTGGATGTCGCTGCCAGAACCATACAGGGAGGATGAAGAAGATGGGAAATGACAAGAACTGTAACACATGCAGATACCATAGTGAGAATGGAACATGCAGATGCACAAGAAGCGAAGAATTCAGTGATGTAACAACAGGAACATATTGTTGTGATTGCTATCAGTTGAAAATGGAATATGACTGGAGAATGTCGGTGCTGGACAGGTTCATGAGAGGAGCGGGAAGATGAGATATGTGAGATTTATGAGCATTGAAGAACTGGGCAAGTATTTGAGAGGAGAAAAGCTGAAAAATCATACCGTCTGGAAAGATAGAGGAGATAAGACGGACTCTGTGGGATTCTGCTTCTTTGACGATTCCGAATCCCCAGAGGAACGTTTGGAATATTATTCCAGAGGAATAACTTGCACTACAGATGTATGGGCGGTATTTGAGCAGATCGGCGGGGAGCCGCTGAAAAAGCGTACAGGAATATACAGAGATCCTGAAAAGGACAATGCAAGTATTGAACAGAAGATGCTGGAAGCATTTACAGCTGTTTTGTACGGAAAATTCCCGGATATCCCAACAATGGAGGTAACTGAGTACAGTACAACGGAATACAGCCAGGAGACGCTGAAACTGGTGGAGGTTGGTCGAGAGGGACGCTATGGTATCTACTGGCTGTCACAGGCGGAAATGGAAGAATTATTGCTTAAGAAACCGCAGGCACAGGATTGGAGTGATGTGTGCGATGAAAGCAGCTGAGAAGAACGCCAAACGGCGGGCACATTATAACCATCTGGAGCGTGCAGTAGATGCTGAGGCGGCTAAACGGTTCCATGAGCCGACCTATTCACAGCGGATCCCTCACTATGTGAAACAGGTATATGAGCAGCTGGAACTGGCAGCAGGCCTGAGCGGGTTTGAGATTGTCGGTCTGAGGGACAGACGGACCAGCAAGGAGTATTACAGGAACGATGATGGGGTACATGAACGAAAACAGGAGGAAGAGACGTGATTACGATTAAAACAGAGAAACATACATACACAGCAAAAATGGGAGCGGAGGAAAGCGAGAAGCTGTTCAGAGAGCTGGTTATGCAACTGTTCGGATATACCGGACAGTTGAGCATCCCAGAAACAGAGGCGGCTGTTATCCCGGAAATCCCTGCATACGAGGCGGAAAACGAGGGGAAAACAGAAGAAATCCCGGATGCTATGAAAGAACCGGAAGAATACATGGAGGACAAGTGCTCCGTGGATCCAGTCACAGAACCCGAGCCGATCGGGAAAGAAAATGATGGTTATAGTGGTTTCCTGCACATTAAGTGCCAGCACTGTGGAAAGGAAAAAACGTATTACAGTAAGCACGGGATAAAATATCACGAATGCAAAAATTGTGGGGAACGAACAGAGCTGAAAGACCTGGTACGGCTGTATACAAACTGTGAATGTGGAAGAAAAGCAGCATACTGGACAAACATGACAGAAAAGGCATTCGATGTACGCTGTGTTGACTGTGGCCAGCCTGTGGCAGTAATGTACAACAAGAAAAAGAACCTGTACGAGACAATACAGTAGCAAGGAAATGCATGAGGGGAGGCGATGCCGGTGGAGATGACAGAAAACGACAAGAAAAAGGAGTTCCTGCGAAGATACCGGGAATGTGAACGGAGGGAGCAGGAGATCCTGGAAGAGATCCAGAGGCTCCGGACGGACAAGATGTTCCCATCCAGTGTAAATGACGGAATGCCAAAAGGCAGCCAGCAGTCTGATCTGTCGGATTACATGGTGCTGTTGGATGAGCAGATTGACCGGTTGAAGCAGGAACGGCTGAAAAAAGCAAGGACACGTGAACAGATCGACCTGGCAATCAGACGTATGGAGAACCCGGATGAGCAGAGGGTGCTGCGACTGCGGTATCTGTGGGGGCTGAATTGGAAAGAAATCGGAGAAAAAATGGGGTATAACGAAAGACAGCCCCAGAGAATCCATGGGAGTGCGTTAAATAATTTCAAGATGTCGTAGAATGTCGCACTCCACCTGTGATATAGTGTAATCAGTTCAGTTTGGGAATGATGCTGACATGATTGGTTCTTTTCATTTACCTCCGTATATTGTATATCTGCCGGGTTTCAACAGCCCGGCAGCATTGGAACATAGCTCAGTCGGTGAGAGCAGCTGGTTCATAACCAGTGTTTGTCGAAGGTTCGAGTCCTTCTGTTCCGATTTCCCTGATGGGGGCATATAAGAATCCTTTCTCAAAAGAATACTACATTTTCCGCAGGAAGACATCTGGCAATGCTGGGTGTCTTTTTGTGTACTCAAAAATAACAACAGAACAAAGGAAGGTGAGGTGATTGGCAAACAATGAAAACTTAGTGCCTTTTGACAAACGAAGCGAGAGCGAAGTGAGAGAATACGCCAGAAAAGGTGGCCAGGCATCCGGGAAGGCAAGGCGGCGAAAAGCAGAGTTCCGGAAGACGTTGAACGCCCTGCTGACAGCGGAAATTGATAACCCGGAGTGGAAACCGTTCCTGGAGTCGATCGGCCTGGACTGTACACTTGAATCTGCGATGCTGGCGGCTCAGATCCGGGAAGCGATGCAGGGCAACACCAAAGCCGCTTACTTCGTGGCTCAGTATGCAGGGCAGAACGGGGCGGCAGAGGAGGACATCCGCAACAAGGAAGCAGATACAGAGCTTAAGAAAGCGAGGAAACAGGCAGTCACAGGTGAGAATGAGACGGACGAGGCACTTGAGAAGCTGGATGCGATACTGAAGGAGGTGCGTGACAATGCAGTTGAGCAAAATGCAGAATGAATACATCGTGAACGCAACGCACCGCTGGAACATTAAATCCGGGGCAGTACGTTCCGGGAAGTCTTTTGTGGATACAGCTTTCGTCATTCCCTTCCGGATCCGTGAGAGGGTGGAAAAACCGGGGCTGAATGTGATCCTTGGCGTGTCGAAGGAATCCATCGAGCGAAACGTGCTCCAGCCGATGCGTGAGATCTATACCGATAAGCTGGTCGGCAACATCAACAACCGCAACATTGCAAGGGTATGCGGTGAGGATGTCTACTGCCTGGGGGCGGAGAAGGTCAGCCAGGTTGCCAAGATCCAGGGTGCGAGCATCAAATACTGCTACGGGGATGAGATCGCCAAGTGGAACAAAGAAGTGTTCCAGATGCTCAAATCACGACTCGATAAGCCTTACAGCTGCTTTGACGGGTCATGCAACCCGGAGCATCCTACCCACTGGCTGAAAGAGTTCCTGGACACACCGGAGCTTGATATCTACCTGCAAAAGTACACGATCTTTGACAACCCGTACCTGGATCCGGCTTTTGTGGAACAGCTCTGCAGGGAATACGATGGCACGATCTACTACGACCGCCTGATCTTAGGACTCTGGAAGCGTGCAGACGGTTCGATCTACAAGAAGTTTGCAGACCACCCGGAAGCGTTCCGGTGCGGGATCGCAGAACATCCCGGAAGCAGCCCGGACTGCAAGGAGTTTCGGAAGCAGGACCTTGTATCCATCGAGATCGGTCTGGACTTCGGCGGCAACAAGTCCGGCCATGCGTTCGTGGCAAGAGGGTACACGGACAATTACCGGGATGTGATCGCCCTGAAATCCCGCCGGGTCATGGCAAAAGAGAAAGACGACCCGATCGACAGCAACCGTCTGGATCAACTGTTCTGTGATTTCGTGCAGGATGTGATCGACCAGTATGCGGATGTTGTAAGACACTGGGATACCATCGAATACTGCAACGTAGAAACGGTCTTCTGGGACAATGCAGAAACCGTGCTGGGTAATTCCATCCGGAACGCGGTCGAGAAGCGTTTCCCGTGGATCAGCGTGAAACCGGCAAAGAAGAAACGTGTAAATGACCGTATCAATGCGACCGTCAGGCTTATGGGAGCCGGGCGGTTTTTTCTTACAGACGACTGCGAGAGCCTGGAAACAGCATTTTCGGATGCAGTCTGGAACAGGGAGAAACAGGATGATGAGCGGCTGGACGATGGCAGCACGGACATAGACAGCCTGGATGCGTTCGAGTACACCATAGAACGCGACCTGAAGGAACTCATCCAGGAGGTGGAGGATGTTTGATTTTGCAAAACGGATATGGAGAGAGGTGAGGAGATTGTTTGATTATACGACACTGAAAACAGCCCTGGGGCGTGAACTGACGCTGTCACAGTCCATGGTCGAAGCCCTGGAAAGCTGGGGCGGCATGATGGACGGGAAGGCACCGTGGTGTGTGGACCCGGTGGTGTCGCTTCGGATTGAGTCCGGTATCTGCCGCGAATTTGCGGATGCGGTGCTGGTTGAGATGGAAAGCTCCATCCTGAACAATGATCGGCTGGATGCGGCTTACCAGAGGGGGCTGTTAGACCTGAATGAGAACCTGCAGGACGGTCTTGGCTTCGGCTCTTTTATCCTGCGGCCGCTGGGGGCAGACAGGACCGAGTTCGTCACAGCTGATAAGTTCGTGCCGGTCCGCTTCGATGATTCCGGGAAACCGGTCGATGTTGCTTTTCTGACCGTTAAGCGGGTGGGGGAATATGACTATTACACGAAAATGGAGCGTCATTACTTCACGAACGGAAACCTGACGATCGAAAACAAGTGCTACCATTCCCTTGACCGGAATCACCTTGGTACACCATGCAGCCTGGATGCGGTGGACGAATGGGCAGACATCAACCAGGGTCCGGTGACCTATCCAGGAATGGACCGCATGGACTTCGGGTACTACCGCAACCCACTCAAAAACCGGATTGACGGTTCATTCTGTGGGGTGTCAATCTTTGACGCTGCTGCCGACCTGATCCGCAAGGCAGACATCCAGGCGGCAAGGCTCGACTGGGAGTATGAATCCGGCGAGCGTGCCGTGCATGTGGATGAACGTGCACTGAAACGCGGGAGCAGGGGCACACGGATGGCACAGTTGAACAAACGCCTGTACCGCGGCCTGAACATCGAGGACGGCAAGGATAAGGAACTGTTGCGGGAATATTCCCCGGCGATGCGGGACACTTCCTACATTGCCGGCCTCGAGAAATATTACCGGAACATTGAGTTCACGGTCGGGCTTGCCTACGGTGACCTGTCAGACGTTCAGGAGGTATCCAAGACAGCGACTGAGGTACGTGTCTCGAAAGCACGGAAATACAACCGTGTGACAGCGATCCAGGAGAACCTGAAAGAATGCCTGGAGGATTATGCCGCTGCCCTGGCGTTCTATAACAGCATGTACCATTCCGGTTATGAATTTGCCTGCAAGTTCAACGATTCCATCCTGACGGACGAAGACTCCGAACGGCAGCAGGACCGCCAGGACGTTTCTATGGGTGTGATGTCTGCAGTTGAATACCGTATGAAGTGGTACAACGAGGATGAGGCGACAGCCAGGAAGAACCTGCCAATCCAGAACACCGTGATGGAGTGATGCCATGGCAGGGGAGAGGACAGCACCGGATGTGCAGCGGATGGGGTTGCAGGCTGAGAAGATCTGGAGGGAAGCAGAGCGGCGTATCATGGAGGATGTCATCCGCAGGATAAAAAAGGCCGGTGAGATCACATCAACGGCAGACTACCAGATCAACCGCCTGATCGAGATGGGCAAGTCCCGGGAAGAGGTGGAGCGGATCATCAAGGAGGCACTGGGGGCAACCTGGCCGGAAATGTTCGAGATGTATGACAAGGTAGCGGAATGGGAATATGTCCGTAACCGGGAGATCTATGAACAGGTCAATGATGATTTCCTGACGCCGGAGGACAACAAGTGGCTGCGACAGATCACAGAGGCAGCCAGGAAGCAGACAAAAGACACGCTCGTTAATATGGCACAGAGCTACGGATTTTCAGTCCTGATGGCAGGGAAGCGGGTGTTCACACCATTTGCCGAGTACTACCAGAAATACGTGGACACGGCCATCCAGGACGTTGTGACGGGAGGCACAGACTACAACTCGGCGATCCGGAAAGTCGTCACCCAGATGACGAACAGCGGGCTGAGGTTTGTGGATTACGCTTCCGGGCATACGAACCGGGCAGACGTGGCAGCACGCAGAGCCGTCCTTACGGGCGTGAACCAGATCACGGCACAGGTCAGTGAGCACAACGCAGAAAAACTCGATACAGAGTATTTTGAAGTGTCCTGGCACCCATGTGCGAGACCAGATCACCAGACATGGCAGGGCAGGGTGTTCAGCAGGAAGGAATTAGGGACGGTCTGCGGATACGGAACCGTCACAGGATTGTGTGGGGCGAACTGCCGGCACACGTTCCACCCGTTCATTCCTGGCGTTTCTGAAAGACTCTATCCGGATGACTGGCTGGAAGAGCAGAACAAAAGGGAAGCCCAGACAAAAGAATGGAACGGCAGGCAGCTCAATGCCTACGAACAGACCCAGCAGCAGAGGAAGATGGAGACCGCCATGCGTGCCCAGCGTCAGAAGATACGGCTGTTGCAGGAAGCAGGAGCCGACAAGGACGACATCATGCTGGAAAAAGCAAAGTACCAGGGACAGCTGAACGAGTATAAGCAGTTCAGCAAGAAGATGGGACTTCCGGAACAGCGTGAGAGAATCTATCAGGATGGACTGGGCAAGGTAGCGACCAACACGAAACAGCAGAACGCACGCTATACACCGGAGATGATGCGGAATGCTAAGATTGATTCGAACCAGTACGAACGGTACAAGGAAGTGCTGAAAGAAGATGCTGGAAGTCTTGCGGATTTCAGGCAGATGAAGTATAATGACCCTGAAAAATGGAAGTTCGTCGAAATGGATTATCAAAGACAAAAGGAGCTTCTGGAACATCCAGAGCTTAAACTACCGAATGCAGAAACGGCTATTTTACCAGAGCCTAAGTTTACGAAATATCTTTTTGATGAAAACAGTCAAAAAGGGTATCCAAAGGGAAGAGCCTTTACAGATCGCTTGGGCTATGAAATGGGAAATTGGCAGGAACTTCAAAAAGCGTTAAAACAGGGAGCTGTGAAATATCCGGCTCAGTATGTTGATAATAATGGATACGGCGACAGATATGTCCAGAAGATGATTCTTTATGGTAAAAAAGAAACACCAGCAAATGTAGTTGTAGCATGGCTCAGGACGGAAGATGGCACAACAAAGTTGACTAGTGCGTACATTAAGGAGGCGAAGTAAATGCTCATAAAGGAATATGACACAATTCTTCTAAAAGATGGACGAAAAGCAGCAGTTGTGGAGATATTAGACGATACGCATTTTCTGGTAGATGTGGGTGATTCGCCTACAGATTGGGATACTATTGATGCAACTATTGATGATATAGTGAAAGTTATTGACAACTAAGAAAAATAAGTATTTACCACTGGTCTTTCGACTGGTGGTATTTTTGTACCCATTTTTAAGGAGGTGAGAAACATAAAAAGCAAAACTTACGAAGAATTTGTCGAAAAATTCAAACCGAAGAAAACGACAGACGACTGCTATACGCCATCGGAGATATACGAAGTCATAAAGGACTGGGTGTGCAAACGTTACAATATTGATCCTGAGAACGTGATTCGCCCATTCTGGCCGGGCGGCGATTACGAAAAAGACGAATATCCGCCGGGATGTGTGGTGGTGGACAACCCACCTTTTTCCATCCTGAAAAACATATGTGAATTTTATCTGGAACGGGGCATCCCGTTCTTTTTGTTTGCCCCGTCACTCACGGCATTATCCGGTAAGACCACCTGGAACAGAATGAACCACATTGTATGTGACTGTACGATCGAATACGAAAACGGTGCAACTGTGAAGACATCGTTTATTACCAGCTTCGAACCGGAAACGGTAGCAGAGACATCGCCGGAGCTGACAAAGCTGGTGAATGATACAACGAAAAAGCTGAGGCAGGAAAAGGCACGGAAATTGTCAAAGTATGATTATCCGGATCATATCGTTACCGCTTCCATGATGCAGAAAATGGCACGTTACGGTGTACATTTCCGGGTAAGGCGTGAAGAATGCCAGCTTGTGCGAAGCTTGGACGCTCAGAGAGCCATGAAAAAAGAGATTTACGGGGCAGGGCTTCTGCTGTCAGATCAGGCAGCAGCCAGGAAGCAGAATGCAGAAAAGCAGGCAGCAGAAAATGCCAGAAAGCAGGCAGAGGATGCCATCTGTTATGAACTTTCAGAACGTGAGAGGGAACTGGTGGAAGAATTAAATAAATCAACACTGTATTAAGAAAGCGAGGATGAAAACATGATTATTACAGGAATGGCACATTTTGAAAGCGTTTGTAAAAAGAAACTGGTTGATTGGTACAACGAGAATGGTTTTGCCGATACACCTGTAACGCCGCCAATTGACTTATCTAACGTATTCGTAGTATGGAGCTGCAAGACTTTACAGAATTACAAATGTCTTGTATCTACTACGGTGAGCGGTGATGGTATCTATGCAGAGTATACATACAACGGTGATAAGCAGGAACTTTACGAAGATGTGTACAAGAAAGTGACAAATACATGCTATACGGAGGAATAAGTGATGAAAAGAAAAATAGCAGCATTGCTGGTACTGATAGCAGTGAGTTGTTTTACAATGACTGGATGCACAGAAGCGGATCAGGTAAGTACAAATATCTCCAAGGAAGCTGATAACTTCAATGTAACGCGAAAACTTACCGTTCTGAATGCACGAACAGATACTATTTTGCTTGAACTGACCGGAACGTTTGCACTGAAAAATAATTCAGACAACGAACTGGAAGTAATTATTGAAACAGCAGAAGGGAAATATCAGAAAGATTATGTATATCTTAATAATTACACCATGTATGTTGTTGAAGATATCTCAGGGGCTGAGGTAGATAAGTATCATTACGAGATTAACTTTCTTCCAGAGTTCGGACTTAAGGTTACACACGATGACTGAACACTACACAGTCACAAAAGACGCGGACAGGCTTGCACCGAACTGGCTGGCGAGCCGGATCAATTACAAGACAATCAAATTCTTATACCGGGACAAAGACGGACACGCAGAACTGAAGGGGGTGAAGATTGGCGATGAAGTGGCACAGATTGGCGACACGCTACAGTTCAACGGCAGACGGTTATCCGTAGAAAGGCGGTGATCCAGATATCTCCCTTTGAGGCACAGGGCTATGTGTCTTATTTTTATGCCCTGCCATAAGGCGTAAAACTGGGCAGTTACCCGGCCGGAGGTCTAACCGGCTATATCCCACACCGCTGAAAGAGCGGTCAATAAAACATTTCAGGAGGAACGAAGCAATGAAAAATATCTATGAGATTCTGAAAGATTACGGTCTGGAGATCCCGGAAGAGAAAAAGGCAGACTTTGACAAGTCATGGAAGGAAAATTACCGCACCAAAAACGAGTACGACAAGGCAGTGAACCAGCGTGACGAGTACAAGACTTCACTGGATACGGTAAACGAAAAGCTCAAGGAGTTTGACGGCGTGGATGTCGCAGACCTCAAAGGGCAGATCACAAAGCTCCAGGACGATCTGAAAACGCAGAAAGAGACGTATGACGCAAGGGAAGCGGAACGTGTGTTTACAGATTCCGTCAGATCTGCGATCAAGGAAGCAGGCGGCAGAAATGCAAAGGCGGTCATGGCACTGCTTGACATGGATGCCTTAAGGGAATCCAAAGACCAGAGTGCGGACATCAAGAAAGCACTGGATGCCGCAAAAGAGTCTGACGCTTATCTGTTTGGGTCAGATGAACCTTTCAAGAATCCGGTCGGACCGTCCGGCGGGAACGGCGGAACGGACTCGGCACTTGCTGCCATGAGGGCAGCGGCAGGATTACCACCTGCGGAAAGCAAATAGAAAAGGAGAGATGAAACATGGCGAATACGATTGAATTAGCAAAAAACTATCTGGATATCATCGACGAGGTGTACAAAAGTGCATCTGTGACCGCAGATCTGACCAGTGATCCGAGCATGATGCGTGCCGGAGCAAATGTAAGCGAGATCTTATACCCACAGATCGAGGTCGGAGGACTGGGAAATTACGACCGCAATTCCGGTTATACTTCTGCGGCTGTATCACTGAAATGGGCAACCGCACGCTTCAATTATGACCGTGGTGCCAAACTGGAAGTAGATACGATGGACAACCAGGAATCTATGAACCTGGCATTTACGAGGGCAGGAGCAGAGCTGCAGAGAACCAGGGTAGCACCGGAAGCAGATGCCTTTACCTTTGCGACCATCTGCGGATTTGATGGCATCACAAAGAAAGCGGAGAACCTGGCGGATGCAGAAGCATTCCTGAAAGCCCTGATTGAGGCAAAGAACGTGATGGATGAGGACGAAGTGCCGGAAGAGGGCAGGATCCTGTATGCGACCCCGACACTGATGAACGGGGTCATGGCACTGGACACAACGAAGTCCCGTGAGATCCTGAATGCATTCAACATCAAGAAGAAGGTGCCGCAGTCCAGATTCTATACCGCGATCCATCTGCTGGATGGAAAGAGTGAGGGTGAGGAAGCCGGACATTACACGAGAGGCACGGCAGCTTACGAAAAGACGAAGGATTCTTCGGTGGTATCCGGGAAAACCTACTATACACAGAGCGGCAGCAGCTATGAAGCGGTCAAAAGCCCGGCAGTTGGAAGCATTTCTACCTACTACGAAAAAATTTCGGAAGAAGGCAAGGACATCAACTTCATGATCATCCATAAACCGGCGATCATCAAATTTGATAAGCACATTGCGAGCGACATCATCCCGGCAAGCCTGAATGCGAATGCAGACGGCGATATCCTGAAATACCGCAAGTATGGCCTGGTGGATTACTACCGCAACAAAGCGGCTGGCTTCTACGTGTCACACAAAGCCTGAGAGGACGGGCTTATGACACAGTATACCGATTATACATTCTATACAGGGCAGTATGGCGGTGAGCTGACGGAAGAGCAGTTCCGCAGGGTGATCGTGCCGGTGTCGGCACACATCCGGCGGATCACGTTTGACCGGGCAGACAGATCCATGGAAGAAGTGCAGCATGCCGCCTGTGCGTGCTGTGACCTTTTGTACGCAGACCAGGCAGTGAAAGCAGAACACCAGGGCAGGGAGGTCGCATCAGAAAACATCGACGGTTATTCTGTTTCGTATGTACAGGAACAGGGCGGCAAAACCGCCCAGGAGATACTGGCGGGCAAGATCTACCAGACGGCGGCGTTGTACCTGGAACCGACCGGCCTGTTAAATATGGGGGTGTATGACGATGCTGACCAACACTGACGCAACCCTCTACCACCGCCGTTATAATCCGGAAACCCGTCTGGATGAATGGGGGTGTACATACATCCCGGCTGTTTGGTGGTATGAGGCAGAACAGTCCAGTGTCACCACGGAAGGCAGGAAGACCGCGGACACTTTCACGGTCCGCATACCAGATACCACAGTCCTGGTGAAAAAGGATGATTACCTGGTAAAAGGGCAGTGCAGCGTGCAGATAAAGACGGCGAAAGACCTGGCCGGCACAGAACACTTCAAGGTGTCGGCGGCAAACTACAACCGGTATGGCGGCAATCCGCACATCAAGGTGACAGGGGGTGCATGATGGCAGAGACCAGGAAAACGTTCCAGATCCGGCAGCCGCAGGACGTCCGCTACAGCGGGCATGGCAGCGGCGGGATGTTCACGGCAAGGATGGAATGGGATGCCTCCCTTGCGGCAAGGCTCAACGGAAACCTTGCAGAAGCACAAAAGTATGTGGATCAGACCTGCATAGACCGTATGGAACCGGAGACACCGTTCCGAAGTGGCACACTGCGGGATGCAGCAACACTTGGCACGGTCACCGGTTCCGGTCTGATCGTGCAGTCCACACCGTACGCCAGAAGGCAGTACTACGAACACAAAAAGCAGTCCAAATGGTTCGAACGCATGAAGAACCGGCACAAGGACAGCATCCAGAAGGAGGCGGGTAAAATTGCATGCGGAAAGTAGCATCATCGAGAGCATCCGTACATTCTTCCTGACCTGTCCGTTTTTACATGACGGCCGGGTCAACGTGGATTACCTGGGCGAGGAGATGAGTTACTCCATCGACCCGCTCCCGTGTGATCCAGTGATCCAGAAATATGTGGATGGCGGGAAAAAGAAACAGTACCAGTTTGCGGTTTGTTCCAAGGAAACCTATGACGAGGATGCCAGGGTGAATATCGAGAACAGCGGCTTCTACCAGGGGCTTCAGGAGTGGCTGGAAGAATCCTCGGACGATGGGGAACTTCCGGAGCTGGCAAACGAAAAACAACATGCAACAGCAGTTGAAACCTTAAACAGCGGTTACCTGTACGATGCCGAAGCTAATCTTGCTACGTATCGTATCGAGTGCCGCTTAATTTATGAACAGGAGGCTTAAATTATGGCAGAAAAAAATAATAAAACGAAATTAGTCAAGAGAACCGGCAGGGTGTCCTTCTACGGCGTACCGGCCAGCGATGGGGCAGAGCCAACAGAATTTACCCGTATGGAGAAGTTCACGACACTTTCAGAGTCCAAGAACCCGACCACCTATGAACGCCAGTACGTGGACAAGGATTCCAGCGACAGCGACGTGACCGGTTACGGCACCTCATGGTCCTATAACTTCGACATGCACGAGAACAACCCGATCCTGATGGACATCGCATCCGTGCACGATGACGAGCTGACCGGGGAGACCAGGAACATCGTGGTCGTGGACTTCTTCGACAAGGGCGAAGCGACCAAAGAGGATGAATTCGTGGCAAGAAAACGTGAGTTCTCCATCCTCCCGGATGCATCCGGTGACGGAACCGATGCACTGCAGTATTCCGGGTCGTTCGGCGTGAAGTCCGAACCGGTCAAGGGCTATGCCAAGGTTGCGGCAGACGGCAAGAGCTGCACGTTCCTGGAAAAGCCGACCGTAGGCTGATGACCTGTGAACCCATTATATGAACCACTGCCGAAAAGCGTTGAGGTTGGGGGCGTCCTGTACCCGGTCAAGACGGACTTCCGGGCAGTGCTGAAGCTGATCGGGGAAGTGAAGCAGGCAGGGGAGCCGGGCAGCCGGCTCTTTCTGATCCTGCGGTTATACAAAAAAGAGATTCCGCCGGACATCCAGGGAGCCGTCCAGGCAGTCACGGATTTCATTGCCGGCATCCGGTCAGCAGAAAAGGAAAAAGAGCGTGAAGGCAGTGGAAAGCAGACGTTCAGCTATGAGAAGGATGCACCGTATATCGTCAGCGATTTCCAGAACTATTACGGCATTGACCTTCTAGCCTGTAAATATCTGCACTGGCAGAAGTTCCAGATGCTGCTGGAAGGCCTGCCGGATGATTCCGGCACGAAAACCCGCATCGGCTACCGTTCGATCGATGCCGGAAATATCAGGGACAAACAGGAACGCCAGCGGATCCAGAAGATCCAGCGGGCAATATCCCTGGAAGACGAGCGGGATGAGGAACAGATCGGTGACCTGTTCGCGGCTGCGATGTGGGGAGACTGATAAGAAGATGGGAGGCAGGAAATGGCAGACGGAACACTAAGATTTGACACTGAGATTGACGAGAGTGGATTTCAGAAAGGCTTAAAGCGGATTGAGCAGGCGGCGAAAGGTGCAACGCAGCAGACTGCCTCCGATGCACAGGACGCGGCAAAACAGGCAGAGCAGGCCGTTTCCCAGGCGGCAGATGAAGCAGGGAAAGACGCAGAAAAAGCGGCGAAGCAAGTAGTTAATACGCTGGAAGAGATACAGGATGCGGCAGAAGACGCGGCGGATGCGATCACAGATGCGGCAGAAGATGCCGGGCAGGATGCTGCAGAGTCCGTCCAGGACGCTGTGGATAATATTGTGGAATCTGTGGAAGAAGCCGGCGAGAGTGCAGCAGAAGCGGTAGAGGATGCCATGTCGGACGTTGCGGACAGCGTTTCGGATGCGGCGAAAGATGTCGGGGACAGTGCATCTGACATAGGTGACAGCATCGGGGACGGATTCGAAGAAGGGACCGACCAGGCAAGCACCGCCATTGATGCCCTTGCACAGGCTCTGCTGGCTGCCGGGGTAACTGCATCTGTCAAGGCGATCACGGACGCACTCATGGACTGCACACAGGCAAGCATGGAGTTTGAGACGGCGATGGCGAAGGTTGGCACGATTGCAGACGAATCACAGAAGCCGCTTGGTGATATGCGAAACGAGATCCTGGCATTGTCCAGCGAGACCGGTAAGAGTGTCGGGGAACTGGCAGAAGCGACCTATCAGGCTATTTCAGCATCGGTAGCGACCGAGAGTGCAGTTGATTTTGTCGGCACAGCGAATAAGTTGGCTGTTGGTGGATTTTCCGACACCACGACCGCCGTGGACATCCTGACGACCGCCATCAATGCCTATGGCATGTCGGCGGATGATGCTTCGAAGATCTCAGACGTTCTGATCACAACGCAGAACTTAGGAAAAACATCCGTTGCACAGTTAGGTGCCAGCATGGGCATGGTCATCCCACTGGCGGCGGCGTACAACATGAACCTGGAAGACCTGGCAGCCAGCTACGCATTGCTGACCGCCAACGGTACGCAGACCGCACAGGCAACGACCTACGTCAAGGCGGCACTGAATGAGCTTGGAAGCACAAGTTCCGTTGTTGGATCAACGCTCAAGAAGCAGACCGGCAAGACTTTCGCGGAATTGATGGCAGAGGGCAATTCACTTGGAGATGTGCTGCAGGTACTGGCCGACAGCGTGGACGGTGACACGACCGCATTCAACAACATGTGGTCGAGTTCCGAGGCCGGCGTCGGTATGCTGTCCATCCTGAACAGCGGAACGTCCAAATACAACAGCCTGGTGCAGGCGATGGAAGGAAGCACCGGGGCGGCAACCACTGCATTTGAGAAGATGTCAGAAACCGGGGAATTTGCTCAGCAGCGTTTCCAGAACACCATCGAGAACCTGAAGATAGCGATCGGTGATGAGCTTGCACCGGTGCTGATGGAACTCCAGCAGAGCGGGGCAGATGCGATGGAATGGGCAACGGAGTTCGTCAAGGAACACCCGGAAGTAGTGGCGGCAGTCACGGCACTGGCAGCAGCCCTTGCAGTACTGGCAGCAGCACTGGTCGGGTTACTGGTCGTAAATCAGGTATCAAAAGCGTTTGAGGCATTTTCAGCAGCACTTCTTGCGAATCCATTCGGACTTGTGGCACTTGCGTTGGTATCGCTTACGGCAGCAACTGTAGCGTTTGGCAAGGTTATGAAGGACAGAACATCCGATGCTGCAAAGAACCGGAAAGCGATCGAGCAGTGCCGGAAATCCTATAATAACCTGAAAGACAGCATAGAAGAACATGAAGAAACTGCAAAAGAAAATATCAAGAGTGCCGAAACAGAGGCGGCAACCTATCAAACACTTTCGGATAAGCTCTACGACTTAGCAAATAAAACGAGCAAAACGGCAGCAGAAAAAGCACAGATGAGTGCAATGGTTGACCAGCTCAATGAAGCCATGCCGGAATTGGGACTTTCCATTGATGAAACGACAGGAGCATTGAATAAAGAAAAATCCGCAGTGGATGCCGTGATCGATTCCATGAAGCAGCAGGCTCTTGCTAGTGCATACCAGGAACAAGTGAAGCAGGCAGCCACGGATGTTGCAGAGGCAGAAACGCAGCTGTCAGAAGCACGAAAAGTTTACAATGGGCTTCTGGTAGAGTCGAGAAACGAGACGCAGGAATATAACAAAGCCATGCAGGACACTGGCAATATGGTTGAATCTACGTCTGATATCTACGATGCTCATGGGGTAAAACAGACAGAACTGAATGAACGACTCCAAGAACAGAAAAAAGTAATTGAGGACTTGGAGGGAACTTACAGCGAGGCACAGGAGAAGTTAAGCGAGGCATCCGAAAAAGCCGGAGAATACAAAGTTACCACCGAAGAAACAAATGAAGCCGTATCAGACTCCGCAACAGAAATGTCTGACGAGGTCAAGCAAGCCTATGAGGGCATGAAAACGTCCATCCAGAACAGCCTGAAAGGCATTGTGAATGAGTATGAGGAATTTTCAGGCGACAAAGAAATTTCTGCTGAAGATATAATAAAACATATGCACAGCTCAGAAAATGCTGCGAATCAGTGGGTTCAGAATATGAAAACCCTCGCAGGCCGTGCCGGTGACGGTATGACCAAAGAATTGTATGACCACTTGTTAGAGTTGGGGCCGCAGAGTGCAAATCTCGTCAAAGCATGTACGGAAATGACAAAACCACAGTTAGAGGAATATGCACGGAGTTTTTCGGCAACAAGTGGCGAAGCAGTGGAGGCATCTACAGAGGAACTGTCAGCGATATCTGCGAACTGGGAGAATGCAGGGCAGGAAATTGCCCAGAAAGCAGGCGAAGCCGGAGAGAAGAGCGGCAAGGAACATACAGAAAAGGCAAAAAGCGGGATCGAATCCGGCCAGAAGGAAGTCACGGAGGCGGCCAAGAAAGGCGGAGAGGAAGCCGGAAAAGAGTCGCAGAAAGCAACCGCGGACGGAATCCAGCAGAATTCCGGGCAGGTGTCACAGGCGGCTGGGAATTCCATGAAAAATGCAGCAGACACGGCAAGGACTTACCGAAGTTCTTTCGAAAGTATTGGCCAGAGCATGTCAGAAGGTGTTGCAGTTGGAATCAACAGGGGATCACCTTTTGTACAGAATGCGGTAAACGGTGTTCTTCAATCAGCTGTAAACGAGGCAGAAAAAAAGATAAAAAAGAACAGCCCGTCTCATGTATGGCGTGATGAAATCGGACTTAGCATGGCCGAGGGTGTCGCAGTCGGAATTGAACGCGGTGAAAAAATAGTAAATGACAGTGTTGGATCTATGGCGGACTCATCACTGGAAACCGCAAAGGATACACTTGGCATCCATTCCCCGTCCAAGGTTTTCAAGGACGAGATCGGTAAACACATCGTCGGAGGTGTGATCAAGGGCATTGAAGCCGAAGTCCCGAAGCTGAAAAAAACCATGAAGAAGATGTCCGAGGAAGCTGTCAAGGCAGCCGGTGAAGTGGATGCGGCAAAGGGCGGTTATTCCGATGCGGCGTCTGCGATCATGGAATCCATCACCAGCGGGCTTGACAAGCGTCAGGAGCTCCTGGTTTCCAAGCTGGATAACAAGATTGACGGCTATGTGGATAAAGTTGTAAAAAAATACGAAAAACTGGCCGAAGACAAGAAAACAGAGGCGGGCAACACCACGGATGCAACGCAGAAGAAAAAGCTCCAGGAAGAAGCAAAAAAGTTCCGGAAGAACGCCAAAAAAATCAAGAACTATGCCAATAAATACACATCAACGTTCATGGATGCCCTGAAAGAAGGGACAGAGAAAGCTTACAGTAAGATCGAAGACGACTTAGACAAGAAGCTGGACGAGATCGCAGAAAAGTACCAGAAGGCTTACGATCGGATCATTTCTTTTCGGGACGACATGAAGAAGAAAATGTCGGATCCGGCCAATATGTACGACCTGGACACCCAGCTGACACAAGTCGAGCGGTATCAGGAAGGTCTGAAAAAGCTCAAGGACAAGATACCGGAAAGCCTGATGGACCAGATCCTTGGCATGGATCTGAACGAGGCAGACAACTTCGTGGAGCACCTGAACGCAATGTCAGCGGAAGAACTGGCGGCGTACAAGAAGAAATGGGAACAGCTGCAGGGTTCGTCCGAAACCTACAGCAAGGAATTTTTCGAACAGCGTCTGACAGATGTAAAAGCCGGATGGACGAAAGAAGTGGAAGAGGCAGCCAAAACCGCACAGGAAGCAGCCGAAGAAGCCGGAAAGAAGATCGCCAAGAGCCTGATCAAGAGTCTGAATGGCGAAAAAGAAACGCTGAAAAAATCCATGCGGGGCATTGCAAAGGATATGATCGAAGCGTTTAAAAAAGCGTTTGGGCTTGGAAAAGACGGCAAAAAAGCAGAAGGCAGCAAAACGACAGCAGAGGCAAAGGGCACTGGAACTGCAGCTTCGGGCAAGACATCAGCAAAGAAAAAGAAAACGACTGCCAAAAACAAAAAGGAAGAAAAAGAATGGCAGGTATACCGGGAAACAAAAGAATATGAAAAAGCCAGGAAGAAAATCGAGCAGGGCACCCAGGCGGAAATGCAGGCAGTCATGGCAGAAGTGGAAAGGATGCAGAACACAATTGCAAGCCTGGAATCCATGGGTGCAAGCCCGACGGTCAACGTGTCATCACCACAGATCAGCCTGGCAAATAATCAGCCGGTGCAGTTACAGGCTGAGATCCATACCACGGTCGACCTGGATGGAAGGACGGTGGGCAAGGCGGTCACACCATACGTCAATGAAAACATGAACACAATACGGAACCGGCAGAGGAGGAAAAGCTGATGGATGTACAGATCGGAAAGTATAAAATGGGCGATTTTGGGCTGAAACTGTTGGGTGTGGACCTTGGTACGCCGTCCGTCCGGAAAAGTACCGTGACCATCCCCGGCAGGAACGGTGCACTGGACTTGACGGAAGCCATTACCGGTTTCCCAGTGTACGACAATGCAACACATAAGCTGACGTTCGACTTCAAGGACGGGACTTACAGCACCTGGCTGTCAAAAGCCAGTGACATCCGCGGGAAACTGCACGGCAGGCGGCTCCCGGTCATCTTCGGGGATGACGGCTATTATTACGATGCCAGGGTAAGCGTGGACAGCAGCAAGCTCAACCAGCATTACAGTCAGATCGTGGTCACACTGGATGCAGAGCCGTACAAGCTGGCACGGAAAACGTCACTGGATGACTGGGAATGGGACAGATTCAATTTTGAAACGGATATCATCAGAGACTATAAAAACATCCCGGTACCGGGTGAAATCACGGTCGTAGGGGATGTGATGCCGACGGGGTGTGTTTTTGAAGCTTCGGCGGCGGTCACAGTGACATATGACGGAAAAAGCTACCAGATCCCAAAAGGGCACAGTACGGTGCCTGATATCCTGATCACAGAGGGCATCCATACCATGCAGTTTAAAGGGGATGGCGGCACGGTTTCCGTAGAATACAGAGGGGGCAGGTTCTAATGTATAAGATCACGCTGGATGGTTCCTACCTGTACCATCCGTGGATAAGAGGCCGCTGCATTACGGAAGGGGCACTGACTCAGGAAGTCAACAAAAACGGTTCCTGTGATGTCTCGATCGTCCTGGACCATCCGCTTGCGGCATCCGTCCTGCGGCGAAAGTCCATGCTGGAAGTAATCCGGTTCGACCTGACGGGCAGTGAGAAGACGATCTACCGGGGCGTTGTGATGAACACCGTCGAAGACAGGGATCTTGAGATGGAGATCCAAACAGAAGGCGACCTGGTATTTTTTCAGGACAGCATCATCCGTCCATTCCACAAGACCGGCACGGATGTACCGGGAAAGACAACGCCAGGAAATTATTTCAAGTGGCTGGTTAAGAAGCACAACGAACAGGTGGATGATTTCAAGCAGTTCCTGATCGGTCAGGTGACTATTACCGGGGAAGCGGCAGATCGGGAGCGGAACGATTACAGCACCACGAGGGACATAATGGATGAACTCGTCGCAGAAAGCGGCGGGTATATCCGAACACGAACCGTCGGCGGTGTGCACTATATTGATTACCTGGCAGAATATGAACAGGCAGGTGGCCAGGATATCCGGCAGGGGCAGAACATAATTGATGTTACCAAGAACGTCAAGACGGATGACCTTGCAACGCGTCTGATCCCGCTCGGGTCATCGACGTCAAATAACGAATGGCCGGTCACGATCGCAAATGTAAACGGTGGCAAGGATTACCTGGAAGACGCGGCAGCCGTGAAAGAATACGGCATCATCACGAAGACCGTGGAGTTTTCCGAAATACAGGACCCCACGAAGCTGAAAGAAGAAGGCGAAAAGGCATTCAAAAAGATCAACGGGGCAAATCTGGTGACAGAATTATCTGCAATCGACCTGTCGGATGCCGGTTATGATGTGGATATGCTGCGGATCGGTGAAAAGGTTTTTTGTGCAGCACCCACGTACAACATACAGCAGCAGCTGCAGATCACGAAGAAAGTGACAGACCTGTTAAAACCGGCAAACAGCAAGGTCACGCTTGGCGGTACGGCATTAACATACACACAGCAACAGCTGCTGGCAGGGCAGGGGCGTGTGAAGTACACAACAGTAACGGCGATAACGAATAGGCAGATTGATGAGATCTGCATTTACAGTTAAAAGAAAGGAAGAAAAACATTATGGCAAAATTTTTGGATACAGCGGGATTAACTTATCTTTGGGGCAAGATCAAAAAAGCATTATCAGGGAAGGTAGACAAAGTAAACGGTAAAGGACTGTCTACGAACGACTATACGACAGCAGAGAAGAACAAACTGACAGGAATCGAAACCGGTGCGAACAAATATGTGCATCCGAGTTATACGGCGAAAACAAACGGACTGTACAAAGTGACCGTGGATGCAGCCGGACACGTATCTAGTACGACACCAGTTACTAAGACAGATATCACAGGCTTAGGCATCCCGGCATCAAACACGACCTACTCTGACTTCAAGGGTGCAACAGCTAATGCGGCAGGTACACACGGACTGGTACCGGCACCGGCGAAAGGCGATACGGGTAAACTTCTGAGCGGTAAAGGAACATGGGAAGCCATGACAATGGCCTATACTGAAGAAGATTACACGCAAGCATCTGTTGGTCTCACTTTTGCAGGAAGTACCGTAAAAGCAATTATTCCAGTTGCAACTACTGGTAATATGGGTCTCATGCCTCCAGCGATGTTTTCAAAACTGAATGATTTGCCAACAGAGACAGATTTATCTGGTATCTATGCGAAGAAATCCGACATTACAGGCGTGTATAAGTACAAGGGTTCCCTGGCAGATGCAACAAAACTGCCGACTACAGGGCAGGTTGCCGGTGACGTATACAACCTGGAAGCAGCATCTGACTACGGCCCGGCAGGTACCAACGTGGCGTGGGACGGCAAGGCATGGGATGCACTGGGCGGATTGTTTGTGGTCGATGCACTTACCAATGCCGAAATTGATGCAATCTGCGTGTAAAGTGAATTGATATAAGGAGGAAGGAACATGGCATATCTAGATAAGGCGGGGCTTACTGAGTTATGGAAGGAAGTGAAAAGTTATGTGGATGCCAATGGCGGAGGAACACCGACAACGATTACAGGAAATGCAGGAACAGCTACAAAACTCCAGACAACACGGGCAATAGATGGCGTTAATTTCAATGGTACGGCTGACATTGCCCATTATGCCGTGTGTTATACGACAGGATCGACCGCCGCAAAGACGGTCAGCCTGTCGAACTTTAAGCTGGCAGCTGGTGCAAGAGTGTTTGTGCGTTTCAGTTATGCCAACACCGCTGCAAATCCAACACTGAACGTCAATAGTACAGGGGCGAAGCCAATCTATTACCGGAACAGCAACATCCCTGCAGAGCTGATAGATCAGTACACGGTTTTGGAGCTGGTCTACAGCGGATCATACTGGTTTGTAGTCGGAAATATGAATATCCTGACCAAGGGCGACAGCATAAATATTGAATGTTTCACGGCTGGCTATGTGACATCCGCAGGCAAGGAAGTGCAGTTCTGCATTCCGGTATCGACACCGATTGTCGGCTGCAGTTCTGTTAGCATAGCATCGGCAACCGGACTGCAGATCCGGCAGAATGGGAATTATATTTATGGTGGCAATGCATCCACGCTGGTAGCGGCATCGTCCTACCGGGGCGTTGTCAACCGTAATATGGTATCTATTGCCGCAACGATGCCGAATACAACCAACGCAGTCAACAATGCACCATGTGGTGTGCATGCGGCATTGAAGCTGACATTCTTATAGGAAAGGGGAACAGGAATGGCTATAACAGAGAACTTAAAAAAGATACTGGCGGCAGTCTACGGGCGGGATGTCCGGCAGTCGATCCATGACAGCATCCAAGAATGTTACAATAACGCTGAGGCGTGTAAGAGTTATACAAATGAGCACGTAAAAGATATGGAAACAAAGATGGCAGGTATTACAGGACAGAGTAAGGCGTTGATGGCAAAAACACGCAAGGATGTCCGGAATGTACAGGCAATTTTTTCAGTAGAAAAAACAGTGTCTATCACAGACGGCAAACTGTGGGAAGCACAAGATGCTGGCAGTTCGTGTGTACTTATGGAAGGGGCAAAAACACAGTGTACAACACTGAATGTACAACGAGGCGAACGGTATATCATACATACGAGCATGGTATCACGAGCCGGTAGTGGACGCGGAAAATATCCGATTATTTTTGCAGTTGATAACAGCAGTGCCGGATTCACAATGGTTTCAGCTGTAGAAATCGAAGAAGAAGGGGACTGTGATTATATCGTTACCGTTCCGGATAATGCAAAGTATATGATGATATCAGCCAACGAGAACGGCGAAGGTATCTGGGTGCGAAGAATCAATGTTCTCACAGAGTAACAAGAAAGGAAAGACTAACGAGGATGAAAAAAGAAATGGTTTGCACGATCACAGGAGCAATCGGTGGGACGATTGCTTATTTTTTTGGAGGCTGGGATCAGGCTCTTGTAACTTTAATCATTTTCATGGCAATTGACTACATATCCGGTCTGATTGTTGCCGGTGTGTTCCACAACAGCAAGAAGACGGAATCCGGAACACTGGAAAGCCGGACAGGCTGGAAAGGTCTGTGCAGGAAATGTATGACGCTGCTGTTTGTTCTGGTGGCGTACCGGCTGGATCTGGCAATCGGTGTGGATTACATCCGTGATGCGGTGATTATCGGTTTCATCGCCAACGAACTGATTTCAATCGTCGAAAATGCCGGATTGATGGGCATACCGCTGCCGGCAGTGATCGCCAATGCGATCGACATACTGACACAGAAAGCAGAGAAAAAAGGGGACGCATGAGCGTCCTCTGAGAAAGGCAGGTAAAAATTATGAGCTACAAAATCACAAACGCCATATCATCGTCCAGAGTCCCGGCATGGGGAAATCAGAAAAAGTACATTGGAGTGCATTATCTGGGCGTGGTCGGCCAGGCACATGACCTGTCGTCCGATGGGTGTGGTGCACATTTCTACATCTACTGGGATGGCACCATCTACCAGCGTTGCAGTCTGGATGCCGTGCCGTGGGCGGTTGGCACGGCTGGTTATTACAAACAGAAGCACCCGGAGGCCAACAACTACAACACGATCAGCATCGAAATGTGCTGCAAGTGTGATGGAAACAGTGCACTGGCATCTGATCCAAAGTGGTATTTCACAACTGCTACGCAGGAGGCCTGTGTATGGCTGGTCAAGCATCTGATGGGGCAGCTTGGAATCGCTGCCGATCATGTCCTGAGGCATTACGATATCGTCAATAAGGTGTGCCCGGCACCGTATGTCCATAACAACCACTACAGGACCAGCTGGACATGGGACGAGTTCGAAAAGAAGATTGCCGGATCCGGTGACATTCTTCCGGCGACCACGAAACCATGGTACCGTGTCCGCAAGACCTGGAAGAACGCCAGCAGTCAGATCGGGGCATTTCAGACGCTCAAGAAAGCCAAGCAGTGTGCAGATCAGCACGCCGGTTATCATGTTTACAACGATGCCGGTAAAAAGGTATATACATCAGCCAAACTCCCATACAAGGTACAGCCCAAAAGCAACAACGTTCCGATCAGAACGGGACCGGCTAAAACTTACAGTGCTGCCAGAACGTTTTTGAAGCCAGGTAAGTACGTGATCACAGAGGAAAAGAACGGATTCGGCAGACTGAAAAACGGCTCAGGATGGGTGTATCTTAAGAAAGTGGAGAGGGTATAAAGAGTCAGAAAAGGCTTGACAATACAAGAAAAAATATATAGAATAGTAGCAGATTAAAAAGTAGTCAAAAAAGTAGTCAGAAGCAATAAAAATAAAAGAAAACGTGATAAAATCAAGCTGTAACGATGAGTGTCATTCTCACTCGTAATGAAGGGGTCGAGGGTTCAAGTCCCTTTTCCAGCTTGACAGAAAAAGCCCGAAAATACGGCAAAAACAAAAGAAAGAGCATCCTGTGAAAGGGTGCTCTTTCTTATAATTGACTAAGATTTGACTAACATTTTTTTATACATGTATATAAGAATCGAAACGATTAAACTGGCTGTTGTCAGAATATAGAAAGCGAGCGATAACATGAAAATATTAATCACAGGTGCTCATGGTTTTGTGGGCAATCGTCTGATGCAGGATCTGGATGATACGGTTGCGGCACCGTCCATGCGAGGTATGAGCGAAGAACAGATCCGAAACATGATTGAGAAAAGCAGAGCAGACGTTATCATCCACACAGCAGCAATCTCAGATGTCGGGACGTGTGAAAAAGATCCGGGGGCATCTTATGAAGCAAATGTGCGTCTGCCGTTGTTTCTTGCAAAAGCAGCGAAAGAACAAAAATTGATCTGTTTCAGTTCGGATCAGGTATACCGCGGATGTGCAGGTGAAGGTCCATATAAGGAGGAAGATGCCAGTCCCTGTAATGTTTATGGCAGGCATAAGCTGGAGATGGAACAGCGGGTTCTGGATGTAAAGCCGGATGCAGTGATGCTGCGGGCAGAGTGGATGTATGATTATCCGACAAAGCGGTCGAACTATCTTCGTATGCTGTTAAACGAAAAGCAGGTTCTGACTTTTGGAAAACAGTACCGGGGGATCACCTATCTTCGTGAAGTTGCAGAAAATATGCCGAAGATTTTTATGCTTCCGGGAGGCGTTTACAATTTTGGAAGTGAAACGAAGCAGACGATGTATGATATCACCTGTGAAATGCTGCACTTCCTGAAAAGTGACAGGAAACCGGAAGAAGTGCCGCCGGCACATAATCTGTGGATGGACTGTACAAAAGCAAAGGAGAGAGGAATCCTTTTCAGTGATGCGAAGGAAGGGCTGAAACGATGCCTGAAAGATTATCATTTAGCAAAAGACAGGGAATAATAGAACCGGGGATTTCTCACACAATGAGAAATCCCCGGTCTTTTATACAGAATCAATCAGAAATAAGCATACTTCCTGAGATGACCTGCAGATAGTTCATGTTTTGTGCAAATCTTTTACAATGCGATGGAATGTCCGCTTTCATAAACCTGCCCATCGACAGAAAGGTAAATATCCCAGGTCTTGCCTTCCAGACCAACCGGGGAAACCCATCCGGAAACGGTAACTTTTGTTGCATCGTCACCGGCAGTGCCATACTGGGTCAGTGCGTAAGCTTTTGTCTCATCTCCGCTTACTAAGATCACGTAAGCATCTTCCAGTGCATCGGAAGCTTTGTCTGTAGTGTACGCACCTTTCAAAGAGAATTTCGCATCATCCAGGGTAAATTCCCAGCCATCCGGAAGTGCTGCAGCATCATCAAGCGGTGCAGTGTAATCTGCGGTGGCAGTTTCGCCAAGTGTTCCAAGCAGCTCGCCTTTTGCATTTACATCAAGTGTGGCTCCTTCGGTATAGAGCGGCAGGCGGAGAGAACGGTAAGTCAGGGACGCATAAGTATCGCCGGAGATCAGAATCTCGTAAGCAAGTGTGCCGTTTGATACCTGGTCGATATGGGTGCGTTTGATCAGTCCCTGCTTCATCATGTCGGTCGGATAGTGATCATAGCGGTTGTTTTCTTCATCATAGAGGTTGGCACCGGCTGTGATCCAGAGCTGGTCTTTTGTGCCATCCAGGGAAATTACACCGGAGATCCAGTCAGAATACCACTCTGGTCCGCGTTCTTTTCCATACTCAAAGACCTGTTCGATTGTCATATCATCGGTGTTGATATGGTAAACGACAGCTCTGGAGTAGATATCATCGCCGGAAACACGGTTGTCATTATCGCTTAATTTTACTTTTGCAGTACCATTGTCAAACATCATAATATCGCCGTTATCAAGCATAGTGATCTGATGCTGTGCATACTGCCATTCAAAATCATCACCGGTCGGGGTGAAGAAATATTTTTTATCTACGCCATTCCAGTTGGCAGGATCACCGAGGATCCAGGCAAGGGATTTGTCCGATTTGTGGATGGCGATGATCGCATCTTTATGGCGTGCAGAAAGCAGAACCAGATCATTTTTCTCATCGTACCACAGAGAATTATTATGGAACCAGTCGATTTCATCGGAACCGTCGGTTGCGATCGAAGCGGACTGTCCGTCTTCTTTGTCGATCGCATCGGCAGCGTTAAATTCCCAGACAACCTCGCCGCTTTCACGGTCGATCTCTACAACATAATCTTCTACGGTGGAAAGATCCGGACTGTCTCCGGCAACCAGCAGATTGCCGTCCGGCAGTTCCTGGAAATCGTGGTGCATACCACCCGGTATCATGTACTGGTGATAAATCTTACCGCTCAGATCGATTTCCTGAAGGCCTGCTTTGTAGTACATACTCTTCAGAAGAAAAGAAGTCGGCATCATCAGATGACCATTCTTCAGCTGATGAACGCCAAGTATTCCGCCATCTGTGAAGTACCAGCGGATGTCACCGGCACTGTCCAGTGCGTAGAGCATACCTGCAGAAGAGCAGACAAATGTCAGATTGGAATAATCATAGGCAGAATCATCACTCATGGTTGTCTCGATCGTGCCGACATTGACCTCAGTCTTTTCGGTGGTAACTTCTACGGTTGTGGAAGTGCCATCCTCCAGTGTCAGGACTACTTCTGTCGTATCGCCATTGTACAGCCCGTAGATCGGGACAAGATGATCCGTCGCAGCTTCGAAAGTTCCGGTAATGTCATCTTTTTCATCTTTTCCTTTGGCGGTGACCGTGCCGCCAAGCTCTTTGTCCGTGTGGAAGGCAGCGACAGCAGTCAGCGGAGAATTGCCGTAAGGATTGACGATCACATTTGGTTCTTCAAAAGAATATCCGGCGGATGCCTCCTGCTGCAGGGCTTCATCAATGCTGTTCTGCTGCTCAAACAGATCCGTTTTTTCAAGAGAAGCAAAGGAAGCGGTCGTTGCAGATTCATTTTCAGAAACTGTTTCGGAAGCTGTTTCCGAAGAAATGCTTTCTGTTTCACTGTTGTTTGTTGTTTCAGAAGTCGAACCGGCGGAAGAACAGCCGGCGAGCAGAGAAACAGCCAGAGTACAGATGCAAAGACGGGATAAAAGCACTTTGTTTTTCATAAAAACACTCCTTATATCATGATATATGAGGCAAAAATGCCATAGAGATCATAGTTTCAGATTCTTGCTCGAACTTCCGAAAAACAATTACTGAAGATCCGGTAATTCACAGGAATAAGTTTCGGATTCAAACGGGTAAGATAAGGTAAGACCGGAAGCATCTTCCTTGATCTCGAAAGCGATCCAGCCTTCGTTGGAACCAAAGTTCAGCTTGGTACCTGCCATACGTGTCATGCCAAGATTGGTCAGGAATTCATCATCAATGCGGGTGTATTCATTTCCGTCGCTGTCGGTCAGTTTCAGGGAAGCCCAGTCGATGGCTTCCGTGCTGCCATCTTTGTTGATCTGCATTTTGATCAGATAATAAACGTTTCCGTCAGAAGCTTCCTTCACATAATCATTTGTCTCAACGCCGGTATATCCAAGGTCAACGCTGACGTTTTCCAGAGATTTGTTCTTTTCCAGTTTTTCGACAACGAATTGCCATCCGGCAACCGTGGTATCGGAGATATCAGCGGCAGCTTCAGTTGCTGTCACATTTTCAGAAGATGCCTCGGTATCAGCAGCCTCAGATTCAGCAGCTGTCTCGGAATAGTCAGCAGTATCCGCAGCAGTTTCAGATTCTGCGGCACTTTCAGTTGCAACGACTGAATCGGCAGCAGAACGGGAAGAAGCGGTTGTACCGGCGTTGTCAAGATTTGAGCATCCGGTCAGTGCAGACGCACAGAACAGTGTGGCACACAGTAGCATAGCAATTTTTTTCTTCATAATAAAAGACCTCATTTCTTATTAATTAATAAATTTCGGAAACTATTTACAGGGCATCTGTTGCCCCCGACATCATGGAAAATCTGCTCATGATGCTGCGGGCAGAAGATGCCGTAAAGGATTAGGAATCCGCAGATATTTTAACACAAAGCATAAGAAAATACCACGTTATCATAAGATAAAAAAGTGAGAAAAAAATGGAGAAATCTCAGTTGTTTACCAGTAAAGAGTGACAAACACAGCAAAAAGCGACAAACAAAAGATAAAGAAAATGAAAAAAATATAAAGTCGTTGACAGATACCGGGCATGGTGCTATATTCTCGTTGAACAAATGTTGAACGAAAAGTTACAGGAGGTGTGAAAATGAGCAGTCAGGGGACAAAAAATCAGAGACAGGAGCAGGCGGCGGCAACCAGACAGAAACTGCTCACATCGGCACAACATCTGTTTGCACAAAATGGTTATAAAGGAACGACGGTCCGTATGATCAACCGCAGTGTGGATCTGGCGGACGGACTTCTGTATCATTATTTTCCAGGTGGGAAAAAAGAAATTTTCAAAGAAGTCATCACCGGCAATATGCAGGAAATGTTTCAGGAGCTTCAGGAGCCGGAAAAGCAGGATGTATACGAAAAACTGCCGCTGGATGCGGCATTGGATGCAGCCTATATCAATTTTATGACGGTAATCGATGAGCATTTGGAATTTATCCGCATGATGGTGCGTGAGAACGGTGTCAGGGAATTTCTGTCAGAAGAAGAGGTCAGAAGCATCTGGAAGAACCGGATTCCGTGGCTTCCGACACTTCTGAAAAGAAAGATGGAAGCCGGGGAAGTCAAAGAGATGGATTTTGAGATGGCAGCCCTTTCCGTAAATTCTATTCTGATGCATTATGTGATGAAACGCGTTACCGATACCGGACACAGTACACTGGATGACAAGGCCTGGAGAAAGCGGCTGGTCGATTATCAGGTAAGTGTCTGGTCTGTGGAAAAACAGCCGGAAAATGAAAAAGAGCAAGAATAAAAAAATACCGGAAAAAATCTGGAAGATAAAGAAGAAAGAAAGGTGAATCATATGTGGCATTTGTTGAAAGATATGCGAAAGAAGGACAAAGGACTTGCGTTTCTTGCCGTTCTTCTGATCGCAGGTCAGGTGTTTCTGGATCTGAAACTGCCGGATTATACAAAAGAAATCACCGTTCTGATCAGTTCTGAGAGCAATACGATCTCAGATTATCTGTTATCAGGCGGGAAGATGCTGGCATGTGCACTCGGAAGTGCCCTGCTGGCGGTAATTGTCGGTTATCTGGCTGCAAAGATTGCAGCAGATTTCAGTCACAATGTCAGAGGAAAAGTGTTCCATAAGGTATTTGATTTTGGGGCGGGCGAGATCAGCAAATTTTCTACCTCAAGCTTGATCACACGTACGACAAACGATATCACGCAGATCCAGATGCTCGTAGCCATGGGACTGCAGGTGATGATCAAAGCACCGATCATGGCAGCCTGGGCGATCGTGAAGATTGTCGGCAAGAGCTGGCAGTTATCCGTTCTGACGGCATCAGCAGTCGTGCTGATCATGGTCGTGATCGGAACCCTGATGGCAGTGTTGCTTCCGAAATTCAAGACTGTACAGAAACAGGTCGATGACGTCAACCGTGTGACCCGCGAGAATCTGACCGGACTGAAAGTGGTACGTGCATTCAATGCCGAAAAATATCAGGAAGACAAATTCGAAAGCGTCAACGAAAATCTGATGAAAACGCAGATGTTCACCATGCGTGGCATGGCATTTCTGTTCCCGGTGATGATTTTTGTACAGAGTGCATTATCTCTTGGTATTTACTGGCTGGGAGCAAAACTGGTTGATGACATTTCAATTCCGTTAAACGGAACAATGACGGAAATATTCACGGCCATCGGTTCAAGGGCGGATATGCTTGGTGATGTAGTGGCATTTAATTCCTATGCCCTGTATGTAGTTATGGCATTTGTGCTGCTGCTTATGATTTTTGTCATGCTTCCAAGAGCACAGGTATCTGCAGGCCGTATTAATGAAGTGCTGAACTCCGATATCGCAGTCGGAGAAGGAAAAGATGACGGCAGACAGACGGAAGAAAAAGGCAGCATCACATTCAACGATGTGTCCTTCCGCTATCCGGGAGCCGCAGAAAACTGTCTGGAACACATCAGTTTCCAGGTAAACCAGGGCGAGACACTTGCCATCATCGGAGCGACCGGTTCCGGAAAATCAACGCTTGCAGGTCTGGCAGCAAGACTTTACGATGCCAGCGAGGGCGAAGTGCTGATTGATGGCAAAAATGTAAAAGATTACAGTTTCCGCGGACTGTATGACAAGATGGGATATGTTACACAGAAAGCAGTCCTGTTCTCCGATACGATCGAAGGAAACGTTGCGTTTGGTGAGGCGGCACAAGCGATCACCGAAGAGGATGTAAAGAAAGCCATCGATATCTCGCAGGCACAGGAATTTATTGATAAAATGGAAGAAGGTCTTTACAGCCATATCGCACAGAGCGGCGGCAATGTTTCCGGAGGTCAGAAACAGCGACTTTCGATCGCCCGTGCAATCGCCAGAAATCCGGAAATCCTGATTTTTGATGATTCGTTTTCAGCCCTGGATTATAAAACAGATAAAGAACTGCGAAGAAGACTTTCCACCGACCTTAAAGGTACCACCTGCGTGATCGTGGCACAGCGTATTGGAACGATCCGCCACGCCGACAAGATCATCGTACTCGATGACGGAAAGATGGCAGGTATCGGAACCCATGAAGAACTGATGAAAAACTGTGAAGTTTATCAGGAAATTGCTTTATCTCAGCTTTCAAAAGCGGAACTTGCGTAAAGGAGATGCGGAATCATGCATAAAAAAAGACAAAAACCAAAGAATCTGAAAGCCGCATTGAGCAATCTGTTCTCTTACTGCAAAAAAGAAGCAGGTATCATTTTATTTGCACTGATCATGGCGGCATTAGGTGCAGTTCTGACGATCGCAGGACCGAATCAGATCAGTAAGATCACAGATTATATATATAACGGACTGACCGGCGGGATTTCCACCGAAGCAGTCCAGGAAGACATCCAGAAACAGATCCAGTCCGGACAGATCAACATCATGGACTATCTGCCGGAGGGAACCGATCCGTCAAGTATTGATTTTCAGAATCTCGACCTGACGGACAAAAACTCCGAGCTTGCACAGAACATCGTGAACAACATCCGTTTAAGCGATGAGTTCCGGGCAGCCCATCAGGATGACGGCATCGATATGAACGGCATCTTCAAAGTGGCAGTTTTTCTTCTCGGACTGTATCTGATCAGTGCCCTGTGCAGTTTCTCACAGCACTTTATCATGGCAACGGTGACACAGAAACTTTCCAAGCGTATGCGAAAAGATATTGACGGAAAGATCAACCGCCTGCCACTGAAGTATTTCTCAGAACATTCATATGGGGATGTGCTCTCCCGTGTGACGAACGATGTGGATACGATCGGTCAGGCATTTTCTAACAGCCTTGCAGCGATCGTATCAGCAGTGGCACAGTTTATCGGCTGTCTGATCATGATGTACTACACCAACTGGATCCTCGGAACGACCACTGTTGTGACCACACTGCTCGGTCTGGTGCTGATGGTGCTAATCATGAAACACTCCCAGCGGTACTTCACCGACCGACAGAGAAGCCTGGGTGAGCTGAACGGCTACATCGAAGAAATGTATGCCGGTCATGATGTGATCCGTATTTCCGGAGCAGAGGGACAAGTCAGAGAACGTTTCGAAAAATTAAACGGAGATGTCAGAACGGCAAACTACAAATCACAGTTCTTATCCGGACTGATGCAGCCGCTGATGACGTTTATCGGAAACTTCGGCTATGTGGCAGTCTGCATCATCGGTGCCCTGCTCGTTATGAAAGGTCAGATCACCTTTGGCGTGATCACGGCATTTCTGATCTATGTGCGTCTGTTTGAACAGCCGCTGCGTCAGATCTCCCAGGGTATGACAAACATCCAGTCCGCGGCAGCCGCTTCCGAGCGAGTTTTTGAGTTCCTTTCCGAGGAAGAGCTGGAAGATGAATCCGCAAAGATGGCAAATGTAGAAGAAGTAGAGGGCGATGTGGTATTCTCCCATGTGAAATTTTCCTACCCGAGCGTGCCGGACAAAGAGATCATCCACGATTTCTCCGTTCACGTAAAACCGGGACAGAAAGCAGCCATCGTCGGTCCGACCGGTGCCGGAAAAACGACACTTGTCAACCTGCTGATGCGATTCTTTGAGCCAACCGGCGGTACCATTACGATTGACGGTGTGGACACAAAAGATATGACAAGAGAAAATGTCCACAGAAAATTCGGCATGGTGCTCCAGGACACCTGGCTGTTCGAGGGCAGTGTGCGTGAGAATCTTCTATATAATAATGAAAATGTATCCGAAGAAACGATGATAAATGCCTGCAAGGCGTGTGGCATCCACAGCTTCATCAAAGCACTGCCGCAGGGCTATGATACCATTCTGACAGACAATACTTCGATTTCAGCCGGACAGAAACAGCTGCTCACGATCGCAAGGGCAATGATCCAGAACAGCCCGATGCTGATCCTTGATGAGGCAACCTCAAGCGTCGATACGAGAACGGAGCTTCTGACCCAGAGGGCGATGGATCAGCTGACTCAGAAACGAACCAGTTTTGTGATCGCACACCGCCTGTCCACGATCAAGAATGCGGATATCATCCTGGTCATGCGTGACGGTGACATTGTAGAGCAGGGAAATCATGAAGAACTTCTGGCAAAAGGCGGATTCTATGCAGATCTGTATACCAGCCAGTTTGAACAAAGTGAGGTACAGGCATAATGAGAGGAAAAACGATCGTAATTGACAGAGAATACGGAAGCGGCGGCCGGGAGGTCGCAAAGCTTCTCTCAGAGAAACTTGGAATCCCGTTTTATGACGGTGAACTGTTGGTACTTGCCAGCGAAAAATACGGCATTGACCTTGGCATGATGAAAGATTACGACGAGAAACGTATGGGAAGCATCCTGTACAGTATTGCCATGGCGACCAGCTATGCCAGCGATTTTGACAAGATCATAAAACCATATGAGATCTACGAGGCTCAGGCAAAAGTCATGCGTCAGCTGGTGTCCGAAGGACCGTGCATTTTTCTTGGAAGATGTGCAGCTGAAATTTTGAAAGACAAAACAGAGCTTTTAAATGTCTTTATCTACAGTAGCGACCAGCATGCAAAAACAGAACGCATCATAAGAGTGGATGGTGTTGCACAGAGCAATGCGGTCACGGAATTACATAAAAGAGATGTTCAGCGGGGCAATTATTATCATTATTTTTCAAAAAAAACCTGGGGTGACCGTAATCATTATGACCTTTGCCTGAATACCGCAGAATTAGGTTATGAGAAAGCGGCAGAGATCCTGGCAGCTGCCGCAAAATAAGACCTCATTTATCAGTGACGGGATATGGTCTTGCATCTGATATGGCTTTCAACGGATGAAAGAGGTTCCAGATGAGAAATTGTTTCCTTTACATTACTCTGCTTTTTGTATATAATATGGCTGTAAGTTCATACTAACAAGAAAAGAAAAGGAGGCAATAAAATTATGAAAATTTTGTTTTTTGGTGCGAAAAGTTATGACATAAAATCTTTTGATGCGTATCTGGACAAAGAAGAATACAAAGATCTGGATGTTGTATACATTGAGCCGAATCTTACTCCTCAGACAGCAATGCTGGCTGCCGGTTATGAAGCCGTGTGTGCATTCGTAAATATGGACTTGAGTGCGGAGACAATCGATATTTTAAATACATGCAAGGTAAAACTGATCCTGATGCGTTGTGCAGGCTTCAACAACGTAGATCTCGAGAGAGCAAAAGGCTACGGCATGACCGTAACACGCGTACCGAGCTACTCACCGGAAGCCGTTGCAGAGCATGCGATGGCACTGGCTCTGACGGCAAACCGCCACACGCACAAAGCGTACATCAAAGTACGTGAGAACAACTACAGTCTGAACGGACTGATGGGTGTCAACCTCTACAAAAAGACCGCAGGTATCGTCGGAACCGGAAAAATCGGTGCTGCGATGGCACGTATCTGCCACGGATTTGGTATGAAAGTGATCGGCTACGATATGTACCCGAACAAAGATCTGGATTTCGTAGAATATGTTGATCTGGATACGTTGCTTTCCCAGTCTGACCTGATCTCCCTTCACTGCCCGTTGATGGAAGAGACACATCACATGATCAATATCGACACGATCCAGAAAATGAAAGACGGCGTGATTCTGGTCAACACCTCAAGAGGCGGACTGATCAAGACAGATGACCTGATCCAGGGAATCCGCGAGAACAAATTCTTTGCCGTTGGTCTGGATGTGTACGAAGAAGAGAACGGTTCCGTTTACGAAGACATGTCCGAGACGATCCTGGAGCACTCAACCGTTGCAAGACTGTTATCCTTCCCGAATGTTATGGTGACATCTCATCAGGCATTCTTTACCGAAGAAGCGCTGGCAGCGATCAGTGAAGTGACACTGGATAATGCCATGAGTTATCTGAAAGGCACACCGAACGGAAACGAACTGTAAGGTGCGTTTGCTGAAAGCGGATGACAGAAACAATATGAAATAGAATGATATAAAATAAGAAGAAAGAGGAATTTTTGAAGAAGAGTTCCACTTTCTTCTTATTTTTGTTCAGGCAGAATACACGTGAAAGCCAGTATTTTGTATACAGAGTACAGAATCCGGTAAAAAGAGATGTGATCCGAAAAATCTGATGAAAAAGGGAGCATCTGGAAAAATATTTCACTGGATTATAGCAGGAAAGCATGATATACTTACAGACAGTGCAGTTATTTCGCACAGTGAAAAGCAGTATCTGTGAAAGGCTGCAGCATAAAATCAAAAACAAGGAGGATCCAAATGGGAGATTTTAAAGAATGGTTATCGGATAACCTGCGTTATTTCCTGGTCGGTGTTGTCGTGATACTGATCATCGGCGGTTCAATCCTGGGACTGAAGATTTATTCTTCAAAGGTCAATGGAAACAGTGATCCGGCTGTGATCCGTAAAAATACAGAGGCACAGACAGAGACCGGAAAAGAAACTGAGACAAAGAAACAGACTGAAAAAGAAACCAAAAAGCAGACAGAGAAAGAAACGAAAAAACAGACCGAAAAAGAAACCAAAAAACAGACGGAGAAAGCGACAGAAAAGCAGACCGAAAGTTCAACATCTTCCAATGCAGGTACAGACAGTAAAGGAAGTACAGCAGATAACAGCCAAAATGGCAGCAATTCCGCAAACAATGCTTCACAGAACAGTGACGGCACATACAGTAATGGCTCACAGAGCAGCGACGGTACATATGATAATGCAGGCAATGATGCAACGACCGATGGCAGTGACTACAGCAATGACACGCAGGATGTGACAACGCCGCAGACGGATGCATCCCAGCCGGTTTACATGACGATCAATTCCGCATGCTACATGCGTTCTTACCCGGACTACGGTGACAACATCATCGGTCAGTTTGAGGCAGGTACGACCGTAGAGTTCTTAGGAGATGAGGGCGGATGGTACAAGGTTTCCGTAAATGGCCAGGTGGGCTATATGGGAGCCAGATTTTTTGACTGACAGACGTTGACAAAGCAGCATGGCTGAGGTATGATAACAAGAAGACAGAGAGGTCGGATTCTGGACTTCTCTGTCCTTTTTTATCAAATTTAAAATTTAAAATGTAAAGGAAAACTGTCACGGCAGGTTTCCTGGATTGAAAGGGAGAGCGGAACAATGAAGAAAAAAGCATTAGCAGCAGTACTTGTAGCAGCAGTAACGATGTCTATGGCAGGATGCGGAAGCAAGCAGGCAGCATCCACAGACGGCGGAAGCAAAACAGAAAGTGAAGCAGGAAGCGATGCGGCAGCAGCGGATTCCGGGGAAAAGAAAACCCTGCGTGTCGGCATGGAATGTGCCTATGCACCGTACAACTGGACACAGAGCGATGATTCCAACGGAGCCGTTCCGATTTCAGGTTCTTCTGATTATGCATACGGCTATGACGTTATGATGGCAAAACACATCTGTGAAGAGCTTGGCTGGGATCTGGAGATCGTAAAGATGGATTGGGACAGCCTTCCGACATCGGTAAGTTCCGGGGCCATTGACTGTGCGATCGCAGGACAGTCTATTACCGCAAAACGTCTGGAATCCGTAGATTTCACAGACCCGTATTATTATGCATCCATCGTGACACTGGTAAAAAAGGACGGACCGTATAAAGATGCAAAAGGTCTGGCAGACTTAAAGGGTGCAACGGCTACTTCTCAGATCAACACCGTATGGTATGATACCTGCCTTGATCAGATCGAAGATGTAAACAAACTGCCGGCTTATGAAACCACAGGAACGATGCTGGTATCTCTGGAATCCGGAGCATGTGACCTGATCTGTACCGACCAGCCGACTGCAATGGCAGCCTGTGTGGCTTATCCGGATATGGAAATGCTGGATTTCTCCTCTTCGGATGACAATTATCAGGTATCTGACGAAGAGATCAACATCGGTATCTCTGTAAAGAAAGGCAATCAGGAACTGGTGGATGAGATCAACAGCGTTCTGGAGAAAATGACAAAAGAAGACTATGAGCAGATGATGAACGAAGCGATCTCCGTACAGCCATTGTCTGAATAAACACGTTTGGGAGGAAATGTATTATGAGCAGTACTTTGCCAACAGACTATTGGGCCAGAGTCGTTTATCTGGTCACACACTACAGTGCATCCTTCCTTCGCGGGGCAGGAAGCACCCTGCTGATCGCCTTGGTGGGTACCTTTGTCGGATGTCTGATCGGTTTTGCGGTCGGCATCGTGCAGACCATTCCGGTGTCCAAACAGGATTCCATCATCAAAAGAGCCCTGTTGTTTATCGTAAAACTGATTCTGAACATCTACGTGGAAGTATTCCGCGGAACACCTATGATCGTCCAGGCGATGTTTATCTATTTTGGTGCCATGCAGTATCTCGGCATCACTATGGGAATGTGGTTCGCTGCATTCTTTATCGTGTCGATCAACACCGGAGCCTACATGGCAGAGACCGTGCGAGGCGGTATCTTATCGATCGATCCGGGACAGACCGAAGGTGCAAAAGCAATCGGTATGACGCACTTTCAGACGATGCTGTACGTCATTTTCCCGCAGACGCTGCGAAACATCATTCCGCAGATCGGCAACAACCTGATCATCAACATCAAAGACTCCTCGGTACTGTCCGTAATCGGTGTTATCGAGCTGTATTATGCGGCAAAACAGACAGCCGGAGCTTATTACTGGTGGTTTGAGGCAATGACTGTAGCGATGGTCCTCTATCTGATCATGACCTTTGTCTTTTCAAGACTTCTGCGCTTCTGGGAGTCCAAACTGGACGGACCGGCAAGTTTTGATCTGGCAACGACCGATCAGCTGGCACATACGAGCGGAAATTACAGTTATCCGGGAGAAGGAAGCTTTGACAAAGAGAGAAATATCGAAACTGATGTGAACGGAGGAAGAGACAAATGAATAGAGATGCGATTCTGGAAGTAAAACACCTGTCCAAATCTTTTGGTGCCAACGCCGTTCTCAAAGACATTGATTTTGTTGTACATCCGGGCGATGTGACATCGATCATCGGTTCTTCCGGTTCCGGCAAATCCACACTGCTTCGCTGCATCAACCTTCTGGAGACACCGACCTCCGGGGATGTGGTATTTCATGGAGACAGCGTGGTGGATAAAAAGGTCAATGCGGCAGCATACCGTGCAAAAGTAGGCATGGTATTTCAGTCTTTTAATCTGTTCAACAATATGTCGGTTCTTGAGAACTGCATCATCGGACAGACAAAAGTTCTGAAAAGAAACAAAGAAGAAGCAAAAGAAAAGGCCATGCAGTATCTGACAAAAGTCGGCATGAACCCGTACATCAATGCGAAGCCGCGTCAGCTTTCAGGCGGACAGAAACAGCGTGTGGCGATCGCCCGTGCTCTGGCGATGGAGCCGGAGATCCTGCTCTTTGACGAGCCGACATCCGCACTGGACCCGGAAATGGTAGGTGAAGTACTGGAAGTTATGCGTGGACTGGCAAACGAAGGCATGACCATGCTGGTCGTTACACACGAGATGGCATTCGCAAGAGACGTTTCCAACCATGTCGTTTACATGGCGGACGGTGTCATCTGCGAAGAAGGCAGTCCTTCGGATATTTTTGAAAATCCGCAGAATGCAAGGACAAAAGATTTCCTGGCCAGATTCCGTGCAAAATAAAAACAGAGACAAAAAAGAGAAATATAAAAAGAAAAACTAGAAAAAGCTCTCAGGCAATGTCATAGGGACAAAGCCAGGGAGCTTTTTGCGTGTGTGCAGGCGGCAAAGAGATCAGAACATGAGCCGGATCAGCATTTTTCGTAGGCAAGACGCGGATCACCGTTTGCAAGATGGATGATGCCGCATTTGCGGAATCCGTTTTTTTCAAGCACATGCTGCATGATCTTGTTGTCGTGGTGTGTGTCGATGCGAAGATGGGAAGTCTGCGGCTCGCAGAAATCCAGCACGTTTCGCAGAAATCCGTGCACCTGCCCGTCACTTGCGACCATGTGGATCACGCCGTAAGGGGCATCGGATAACCAGCTGCCTTCTGAGATCTGTGCATAAGTCGGATCGTTTTCGATGGCAAAATAAAAACAGCCGCGGATCTGCGAAAAATCATCGGGATCCGTGAAGACAAACAGCTTCTGTGCGAGGATACATTCCCGGAGCAGATCAGCGGAAGGATGTCCGTCTGCCCACTGGGTCGGGTTCCCGGTTTTTGCCATAAAAGCCCGGGCAGTTGCATAAATATTCAGGATGACAGGAAAGTCATCCATAACAGCTTTTCGTACCATAAAAAACCTCCAAAGTATAAAAAATCCACAAAAAAAATTGCAGACGGATGCATTCGATTTTGTAAACATTCAAAATCCGCATCTTTCCTGCGGAAATAATTATAAATGATAGCATGGAAACAGAAGAATGTAAAGAGAGCACAGGCACTCTGCTGCCGATTTTGAGAAATATGCAACAAGCCTTGTATCGCAGGAAAAAATAAAGTATAATGCTTAAATGCGGAAGAATGACGCACCGTTTCTACAAGTGGATGTCTCTCCGACTAAAATGATAAAAAGGATGATAACATGGACAGCAGAGAGTATCTGAACTATGTTTTAGATAAATTGCAGGAGCGTATTCGTAAACTGGATGATGCGATCCTGCACGGACAGAAAGAAATCGAAAATATGCATGAGTACTACTGGGAAAACTACACGGAGATGGACCAGTATGGCTACGAAGATTTTGATAATCAGCAGGCATTGCTTGGTCAGGTCAATGCCAACAAGGAGAAGCTGGATCTTCGCCGGAGATTCAAAAAGATGCTGGATTCCCCGTTTTTCGGGCGGGTGGATTTCATCTACGACGGCGAAGAAGAGGCAGAAACGTTTTATATCGGCATCGGCAATTTTTCAAAAGAATCCGGAAGACTGCCACTGGTCTATGACTGGCGTGCCCCGGTTTCCAGCCTGTTTTATGACTACGACAAAGGAGAAGCTTACTATGATGCCCCGGCAGGACGCATGGAGGGCGAAGTACTTTCCAAATGGCAGTACAAGATCCGTGGCGGGAAGATGATTTATGCATTTGAGAGTGATGTCAAGATCGATGATGAGGTTTTAAAACAGGAGCTTGGCAGCCACGGGGATGTCAAACTGAAAAACATCATCAAGACGATCCAGAAAGAACAGAATGCGATCATCCGCAACACACAGGACCGGATTCTGGCGATTCAGGGCGTGGCCGGAAGCGGCAAAACTTCTGTGGCACTGCACCGCATTGCTTATCTGCTCTATCACGACCGGGAAAATCTCAAGTCCTCGAATGTACTGGTACTTTCGCCAAACGGCGTATTTTCAGACTATATTTCCCACATTCTGCCGGAGCTTGGCGAGGAAAATATCCGGGAGATGAGTTTTGATATGTTTGCCTACAGGGAGCTCCGGGATACGGTCAGCGACTGCGAAGACCGCTGTGACCAGATCGAAAAAGAGCTTCTCGATGAAAAGTATGCAGAAAGCTGCCGCAAAAAACAGTCGATCGATTTTGTATTGCAGCTCAATGAGTTTATGCTGGGACTGGAAGACCGCCTGATGCGTTTTTCGGACCTGAAATACAAGGGCATGACAAAGAGCGAACGTCAGCTGACGGAGATGTTTTATTATCGCTTTCCGGATATTCCGCTGCTGGAGCGTATGCAGGCTGTCATGGATTACGTGGTTGATGAGTACGAAACGCTGATCGGCAGAGATCTCGGCGATGACGAGATCGAGATCGTACGCGGCAAATTCATGAAAATGTACCGCAGTACGGATCTGTACGTGTTGTATAACTGGTTCCTGAAAGAATACGGCTATGAGACACTGCCGCAGGTTTCTTACGAGAAACGCTTTTTGAAATATGAAGATGTTTATCCGATGTTGTATCTGAAATATCTTCTGAAAAGTCGCAGGATGGACCGAAACATCCGTCATCTGGTGATCGATGAGATGCAGGATTATTCCTACATGCAGTATCTGATCCTGGATAAGATGTTCTCCTGCAAGATGACGATCCTCGGAGATAAAGCCCAGACCATGGAGGAGAAAACGAGGGATGTCTTAAGTTTCCTGCCGCGTGTTTTTGGCCGCGGCATCCGAAAGATCAATATGAACAAGAGTTACCGCAACACCATGGAGATCGCATCTTATGCCAATTCCATTTCAGATGTATCCGATATGGAGCTGTTTGAGCGTCATGGAAAACCAGTGGAAGAGCAGACATTTTCAGACAGAAAGGCGGCAATGGAAGCCGTTCTTGAGAAACTGCGTCTGGAAGAGTTTGAGACGGCCGCTGTGATCGAGATGACACAGGAGCGTGCAAAGAAAAGTGCCGCTTATCTGAAAGAGCGGATGGAAGAGCTTGGCATGGATACAGAGAATCGTTTTTCCGTGGTAGACCGTGACAGCACCCACTTCAAAAAGGGACTGACCGTCACGACCTTCTATCTTGCAAAAGGTCTGGAATTTGACCAGGTATTTGCAATTTATACGACGCAGGACAATACGCCGCTGCACCAGCAGGCCAGATACATCTGTGCGACAAGGGCACTGCATGAATTGTATATGTATGAAGTAAAAGCAAGTCAGGATTAAAGAAAGGCAAAATCAAATAAGTTCAGATGCAATCTGGCGTTCTCGTTCTTTTTTTGAGAACACGCAGCCGCAGTAGTCCTGCCGGTACAGACCATAAAGAGCTGAAAGCTCGACGGAACGTTTATAACCATTTTTCTTTTTGAAATCGGAAGGAAGCCATGGGATACCGTAAGTATCTGCAAGTTCCTCTCCGATTTCATTTAATTTCTGGGCGTTTTTTAAAGGACTGATCGAGAGTGTCGTGCAGAAATAGTCAAATCCATGTTCCTTTGCAAGCTGTGCCGTTTTTTCCAGACGGAGCCGATAGCACTGAAAACAACGTTCGCCGCCTTCAGGGATCTTTTCCAGTCCCTTTGCCATATCATAGAATCGTTCCTTGTCAAAGTCTCCCTCGAGAAACGAGACCGGATACTTCTGCGGAATCTGGCAGATCAGATGCTGCTGTTCTTTTACACGGTGCAGATACTCTTCGTCCGGGTAAATATTCGGATTGTAATAAAAAACCGTGATCTGAAAATAATCCGATAAATATTCGATCACGTAACTGCTGCACGGGGCACAGCAGCTGTGCAGAAAAAGAGAAGGGACGCGTGCCTCACGCTGATTCTGTTCCAGAAGTTTGTCCAGTTCTTTTTGGAAATTTATCTTATTAGCCATAAAAGCCATCCTTTCTGTAATACTTATAATAAAAAATAATATTGTCATTAAAGAATACCATACGAATGGTTCCGTACTTCGTACTCGTAGTTGCAGACTTTTGTCCCTGCTGTTCTTAGTTTATCACAATCCCGGAAAGCAGACAATTCATAATCAAAACTTCCCCATGCATCATAAAATAAATTAGAAAAAAAGAGAAGGAGACCGTGATGTCAGAGCTTTTGGAAGTGAATCATGTCAGCTATGCCTATCACAGCATAGATGGCGAGACGGAAACATTGGCGGATATTTCTTTTCATATAAAAGAAGGGGAATTTGCAGCAATTGTGGGTCCGAGCGGCTGTGGAAAATCCACGCTGCTTTCACTGATCTGCGGACTTTTAAAGCCGGAAAAAGGCGAGATCCTGCTCGATGGCAAAAGCATCGCAGGCGAAAAAGAGCGGATCGGCTATATGCTGCAGAAAGATTATCTGTTTGAGTGGAGGAGCATTTACAGCAATGTGATGCTGGGGCTGGAGATCCAGAAGAAAAAGAGTGAAAAATATACGAAACGCGTGGATCAGATGTTAAAAGACTATGGATTGTGGGACTTCCGGGATGTAAGGCCGTCGCAGCTCTCCGGCGGGATGAGGCAGAGGGCGGCACTGATCCGCACACTGGCACTTCAGCCGGAATTGTTGCTTCTGGATGAGCCATTTTCGGCACTTGATTATCAGACTAGACTTTCGGTCTGTGAAGATATTTACCGGATCATCAAAAAAGAACAGAAGACGGCGGTGCTGGTGACGCATGATCTCTCTGAGGCGATCAGCATGGCAGACCGGATTTTTGTGCTGAGCAAACGCCCGGCAGAGATCAAAAAAGAAATCAAACTTGATTTTAATATGAAAGAACGCACGCCGATGCAGGTTCGAAATGCACCGCAGTTTCGGGATTATTTCAATCTTATCTGGAAGGAGCTGAATGAACATGACTAAGCCTTCCGAATCGCAGAAAAACTATATCCGGACGGTAAGAAGGAGAAGACGCACCGTGCAGTTCATGCGTCTTTTTCTTTTCCTGTTTTTTGTGATTTTATGGGAAGTGGCCGCAGAATTTTCGTGGATCGACAGCTTTATTTTCAGCAGTCCGCTGCGGATCGCAAAAACCGCCTGGCAGATGCTTCAGGATGGAAGCCTGACTATGCACATCGGTGTGACGCTCTCTGAGACATTGATCAGCTTTGCCCTGGTGGTTATCAGCGGAATCCTGCTTGCCATTCTGCTGTGGATGCTGCCAATGGTATCGGAGATCCTGGAGCCGGCACTTGTGGTACTGAACAGCCTGCCGAAATCTGCACTGGCTCCGCTTCTGATCGTGTGGCTCGGTGCCAACATCAAAACGATCATTCTGGCGGGCATGTCGGTGGCTGTTTTCGGGACGATTTTAAATCTTTATACCTGCTTTTCGCAGAGTTCACCGGAGAAAGAGAAACTAATCTATACGCTTGGAGGAACAAAAAAAGATACGCTTCTGAAAGTCGTGCTGCCTGGAACGGTGCCGAACATCTTAAGCATTATGAAAGTCAACATCGGACTGTGTCTGGTCGGTGTCGTGATCGGGGAATTTATCGGGGCGAGAAGAGGACTTGGCTATTTAATCATCTACGGCTCCCAGGTGTTTAAACTGGACTGGGTGCTGATGTCGATCGTGATCCTCTGCGTGATCGCCATGCTTTTATATGCACTGCTTGGCAGGCTGGAAGCAGCCTGCCTGAAAAGATTATAAAAAATATGATATACAGAAAAATCAGAGTGCTTTGCGGTGCTTTTTGCGGTACTCCGCCGGAGAAAGCCCGGTTTCACTTTTGAACATCCGGGAAAATCCGGAAAAATTGGAGTACGAAAGCGAGGAGGCAATGTCGCTGATGCTTCTTGTAGTGTCGGTCAGAAGACATTTTGCCTCCTGTAGTCGCACTTCCGATAAATAATCACTGATTCGCTTGCCGGTCTCTTTTTTGAAAACTTTTGCCATGTAATCCGGGCTTAAAAATACTTGGCTGGCAAGCTCTTCACGCGTGATCGCCTTGTTTTCTTTCACCAGTTCAAAGATCTTTTTGACGATCATGGCAGATTTTTCCGTATCATCTCCATCACCAAGGCTTTCTGTGGCAGAAGAGGCTTGCACAAGAAGCAGATCCGCCTGCCTTTGCAGCGTCAGGTAATCGCCCTCCTCACCGGTCAGGATCTGCAGGGATGCACCGAATTTCTGACGGAAAAACTGGATCAGATCACTGCAGTATTTGTCAAAGGCTTCCCGGTTAAGAAAGAGATCCGGAGATACAAAAGACAGGAAAAAGCAAGGCTTTGGCTCGATTGCCGGAGGCCAGCCCGGATCTTCGGCAAAAAATTCGTTCAGGGCATTTTTCACACAGTAAGAGAGCACGCCAAGATCCGTATTTTCAGACGGAAGCGAGCTGATGTAAAACAGACAGGGAACATAGTGAGCATCCTTATCAAAAAAGACGCTGTTTCTGGAGGCATCCCAGAGAATATAGTCGGCATCGCTGTTCTGATAGGAACCGCTGACCAGCTGCAGCCAGAAGTGCTCCGAAGCGAGCAGACGTTCCGGCGGCTGGGAGGCAAAGAGCGAGCAGTTCAGTTTCTGACGGTTTCTGGACTGCTGGACGGCTTCTTCTACTGCCTGGCTGATCTCTTCGATATCAAACGGTTTTAAGAGATAGGCAAACGCATGGTAGGAGATGGCCTCTTTTGCAAAAGAAAAGTCAGAATGACAGGTCAGGAACAGGATCAGAAGGTCAGGATAGTTCTCTGACAGCCATTTTGCGAGGTCAAGCCCGGTTCCGTTTGGCATCTCAATATCACAGATCATGATCTGGATATCCGATTCCTGACAGATTTGTCTGGCAGCTTTGATATTACCACAGGTAAAGACCTGATCAATTCCAAGAGATTTCCAGTTGATTGCATGTTCCAGTGCCTCAAGGGCAAAGGCTTCATCGTCTACAAGAAGTAAATTCATAAGATTACACTCCAATCTGATTTCTCATAGTTGGAGAAGACTCCAACTTTTATAAATGGTGAGTAACAAATATTTCCGTTTGCCTTTTGGTTTCAGGCTGAACTTACATGAAATTTGCCATTTTGCGGCAAAAGCAGGTTGATCTTTGCTCCTCCCTGTGAGCGGTTTTCAAAACGTAAAACATAATTGCTTCCATATATATAAGAAAGTCTCTGTCTTACATTGCGGATGCCGATGTGCTTTTCACCGGTCTTCTGAGAAGGAGCTTCCGGTTTGGAGAGCTTCTCCAGGGATTCTTTGGAAAATCCGATTCCATTGTCTTCAATGCAAAGAGAAAGATAAAATTTCCCGTCTTTTATGACCGGTGCGGCATGGATGATGATCTGCATCTTTGCAGAGTCGGAACAGCCATGTTTGAAAATATTCTCTACGAAAGTATGCAAAGTCAGCACCGGAATCTGCATTTTTTCTGCCTGCGGATCGATCTTAAAATCAGTATCAAGATCATTCTGGAAGCGGATCTGCTGGATGTGCAGATAATTCTGCACATGTTTCAGCTCTTCAGAGAGGACGACCATGCTGTCGGAACTTTTGAAAAGGTAGCGGAAATACTTCATCAGAGTAGAGGAAAAATCTACGACCAGCTCAGAGCGGCCACTCAGCCCAAGACTGTAGATCAGGTTCAGGCAGTTCAAAAAGAAATGCGGCTTGATCTGTAAGGTCAGGTACTGAAGTTCGGCGTAAGCCTGGTTCAGCTTCTCTTCGTAGATCTGCAGCTTCAGGTCGTGGATCTGCCCGATCATATAGTTAAAGGTTTCCGTCAGATCTGCAAATTCATCATGAGTATCCGGGATCGGCAGATGGCTGTCGAAATCTCCCTGTTCGACAGCCTCCATTGCTTTGATGATTCGAAGAACCGGAGAAACCATCTGTCGCCAGGTGATGATCAGCATTGCCGTAACAAACGAAAAACTGACAAGTGCGATGATCAGGATCGCATACTGGAACCAGGAGAAAGCTCCCAGTACGTAAGCAGTCGGGATATAGAGGATGATCCGGTAATGGTTTCTGGCAGAATCAACCGGGATCTTCACGCAACGACTGCGGTCCAGCTCCTTTGCACCGTAAAGGAAATCTTCCCCGGCATCCTGGTTGGAGAGAATCAGGGCACCATGCGTGCTGGCAGTCAGATCCCTGAAATCTTCAAACACGTATTCGCTGGATGCAAAAGCACCGACGTAGACATTTTTGTATTCCATCAGATCTATAAGATAACTTTTCTGCGTCATACGCAGGAAGGTCCAGCCGCTGATCTGCGGTTTTGTGACCGGAAACGTACGAGAAAGACAGGCCTGGCGGATGTATTGCCGCATCTCCATGCGTTCCGGATAAGAATCATAGTTTGCACTCTGAAAGATCAGGATATCCTGATCCGGAATATAGAAAAACAGGCTGGCAGTGCTGGTGTACGTGTCCAGGTAATCCGTAAAATCGGCAAGGATCGCACGCTGCTCATCCGGAGCATCCTCCCCGCTTTGCAGTCCGTGGTAGTTGTTCTCATCCAGAAGAAACGAAGCCAGATAGTTCGAAATATGGTCAAGCGAAGTATCCACAGTTGCCAGCTGCAGAGAAAGCGTGTTATGATTGTACTGTATGCTTTGCTGCCGCAGAAGACGTTTGCCGTACTCGCTTCCGAGCAGAATACAGACAAGCAGAGGGATGCTGGTGACCAGATAAACCCAGAGCAGCCGTTTCTTTGTGGCAGATTTGAAAAATAAGCTTTTATGTTTTTTCATAAAGACCTCCAATGGTCTTATTTTACCGTATTTACCCTTAGAAAGGAAGAAAAAATTATGAAAATTCACGAAAGAATGTCCGAAAAAAGATGTTTTTATATGATAGTGTTTCTTGCTGTAATACTTTTTGTGCTGTCCGGATGTGAAAAACAGCAGCCGGAAAGCGAAAGTGCAGATTCCATCCCGACCATCAACATCGGTATTTCGGCGAGAACCGGACTGAGCAAAAACCTTTCGGAAGTCAATCAGACGCTTGGAGATCTGACGGAAGAAAAGATCGGCGTGCGTGCCCGGCTTGTCTGGACCGGACTGAACAGCAGCCAGGGAAACAGTTATTATAAAAACAGGCAGCTCGGTGTGGATATCCTCAACATTTATTTCAATCAATTTGAAAACTACCGTCAGAAAAACCTGCTGCTGGATATGGAGCCGTATATGGCAGAGGCACTCGCCCTGCAGGAAGTGCTGGATGAGAAAACAGATCTGCCGGAGGATGAAAGAGAAGGCGTTTATGGGATCCCAAAGCCGTTAAGTGATATCCATACGAACGGCGTGATCCTGAACCGCACCTATGTGGAGAAGTATCATATGGACATTTCCAATATCCATAAACCGGAAGATCTGGAGCCGCTGCTTGACATCATAAAGAAAGAACGCCCGGATGTTGTGCCGTGGGCATTGGAAAAAAGGGGAAATGCCGTGGTCGAGCGTTCCCCGATCGCCGATATACTGGACGGGTGTCTGGCAGGTATATTATATGAAGGAACGGATGATACCGTCTGCAATATTTACGAGAGCGATGCCTACACAAAACGGGTGGAGTTGGCAAAACGCTGGCAGGAGAAGGGCTATCTGGCAAAAGATGTGATCACAAACATTGAATCAGGACAGTCACAGGTGATCGCCGGGGATGCATTTGCCGCAGAATTTGTCATCAAACCAGATGAGATGCAGTACGAAGAGAGCCTCTACGGAGACAAAGTCATTATTATCCCATTTGACAATCGGCCGGTTCTGGATACCGAGGATGACTGGGTGACTGTCTGGAGCATTTTTTCGGAGACAAAGTATCCGGAAGAGGCTGTCAAAGTGCTAGGTCTTCTGTATTCGGATGAAGATGTGCTGAACACGATCCTGTACGGTGTGGAGGGGATGCACTATGAAGTGCAGGAAGATGGAAGTTTTGCATTCCCATCCGACATCAACAGCAGCAACGTCGGATATTTCTGTTCCACGAAATGGCAGTTCAATACGCCAAAAGCCGGTATCTGGAGCGGCATGTCCGATGATCTGGAGGGAGATTTTAAAACCTTTATCGCTTCCGCAAATATTTCACCGGCGTATGGATTCTGGCTGGATGAGAGCAAGATCACGGTGGATATCCAGAAACTGAAAGAGATCGTATCTCGTTACAAAAAGAACCTGAATATCGGGCTAGGAGACGACGGCAAAGATGTCGATACTTACCTGGAAGAATTTCGAAAAGAGCTCCGGGAAGCCGGAAGTGAAGAGCTGGTAAAAGAAGTGCGGGATCAGTATCAGGCATGGAAGATGAAAAAAGAGTATGATGTGGGTGTCAAAAGTCCCCAACTATGATGCCTACGGATTGTTCCGTGCGTTGCACTCCCACAATCCTCCCCAGTATTCGCATATCGTGGGATTATCATCCCACTTTTATGCTCATATCGGGGCGGGTCCCAAGGTCTTTCATCCACCTATGAGCAAGCTCATGTGGATTTAGACCTTTTGACCCTGGCATCATAGTATATAAATGAATGAAAAATGAACATTTTATGCCTGAAAATGAACAAAGAGAACGGAAAATGAACAATTTATGACGGAAAATGAGTGGTTTGGGAAAGAAAAAAGCGATATCATATAGGCACATTGAAACAGAGTTCTGGAACGTGAAAATCCCTGAGCCTGTTTGAACGAATTATATGGTATATGTTAAGGAGGTAACTTATGAATCACTCAAAAAAATGGTCAAAGAAAGCGATTTCCATGGCATTGGTAGCAGCTATGGTCGGAACGAGCGTAATGCCGACATTTGCAGCTTCTACCGATCCAAATGCAAGTGCAAAGCGTGAAGCAACAAACGCAGCAATATCCCAGAAGGCAGCTACACAGGGTATGGTTCTTCTGGAGAACAACAATAACTCCCTGCCGATCGCCCAGACAAAAGGAACGAAAGTAGCACTGTTTGGTGTAGGTTCCTATAAGACGATCAAAGGCGGTACCGGATCTGGTGATGTTTATCTGAAAGACGGTGCAAACATTACGGTAGAACAGGGCTTTGAAGATGCCGGATACGATGTGGTAAACCAGGATTTCCTGACGGCTCAGAACACAGCATATGAAAAAGCAGAATCAGAAGCAGGAGGCGGCGGTATGTTCAGCAGCTTCGTATATAAAGAAGAAGCTTATGCAGAAGCAGATGTAACTGCTGCAGCCGGAAAAACAGACACTGCAATCTATGTGCTGGCACGTAACTCAGGCGAAGGTGCTGACCGTAAAGCAGAAAAAGGTGACTACTACCTGACGAACAACGAAGCAGCCAACCTGAAACTGCTGGGTCAGAAATTTGAAAACGTCGTTGTTGTTCTGAATACAGGCGGTATTGTTGATACCAACTTCTTCAACGGCAAAGGCGGATACGCAGCAAATGATTCCCTGAACCGCAGCAAGATCGAAGGACTGGATTCTCTGGTACTGATGTCACAGGCAGGTATGAACGGAGGACGTGCCCTGGTTCAGATCCTGAACGGTGAAGTAAATCCATCCGGTAAACTGACCGATACCTGGGCAGTTGATTATAATGATTATCCATCATCTGCAGCATTCTCATGGAATGACGCCGTACATAAAGACGGAGAGACAAAAGAAGAAAGCAATGCAGCAAATACTGCAGCAACCGCAGAAGAAGTTTACAACGATGATATCTATGTAGGCTATCGTTTCTTCGATACCTTTGGAAAGAAAGTAGCTTATGAATTTGGTTACGGCGAATCCTATACGGATTTTGATATTAAAGTAAAAACAGTAAAAGCAGATGCAGAAAATGTCAGCGTAGTAGCAGAAGTTAAAAATACAGGAAAAGTTACCGGTAAAGAAGTTGTAGAAGTTTATTTCTCCGCACCGGAAGGAAATCTGGACAAGCCGTATCAGGAACTGGCAGCATACCAGAAAGTCGAAGTAAAAGCAGGCGAAACCAAAGAAGTAACGCTTTCCTTTGATACCGATGAGATGGCAAGCTACGATGAAAACAATGAACAGTATGTACTGGAAGACGGAACCTACAAGATCCGTGTGGGTAACAGCTCCAGAAATACCGTAGAGGCAGCTGATATCAAACTGGACAAAGATGTTGTTACCGAAAAAGCAGAAAATGCTCTGGGAATGACAAAAGATAAAATGCAGACAGGTACTTACACCGCTGATCATGTGGTAGCAGAAGGCGGAGCTTACAAGATGGGTATCTTGGATGAGAAATCCACAGGATACGGCACAGGCATTACACCAACCGCAGAAGGTTTGAGTGCAGCAAAAGCATCCTTGAGTCTTGCGGCTTCCAGCTTTGGAAAAACAGAAACGTATGCGTACACAGACGGAAAAGTAACTTCCTACATAAGTGAGGATAAAGATTCTGATTCTAATGCATACAGCAAGAATGCAGATCTGGAGAAAGAAACAAAGAAAACCGTAAAAGCAGCAAAAGATGCAACTCTGGTAGATGTTGTGAACGGCAAACTTACCATGGAAGAACTGGTAGCAAACATGAGCAGCACAGAGCTGGCTGACCTGGTAGAAGGCGGTACTTACGATGGACTGTCAGCAGGATCTTCAAGCTCAGCAGTCATCGGTTCCCAGGCAGATTCCGTATATGGAGCAGCCGGTGAGACAACAAGCAACCTGTACAACTCCAGATATATCCCGAACATCGTACTTTCCGATGGACCTGCAGGTATCCGTATCACAAAAGAATACATCCAGTATGAACTGGTCGGTGCAGATGCGACATTTGATGCAAACCAGATTTACTATACAGGCAAGTACAGCTGGAGCGGCATGAATTATACAGAAAAAGAAATTGCAAATGAGACAGAATTCAAAAAACTTCTTACAGATGGCGAAAAACTGTATACAACCGATAACACCAAATACTATCAGTACTGTACAGCAATGCCGATCGGTACTCTGCTTGCACAGGCATGGGATCCGGCTGTCATTGAAGAAGTAGGCCGTGCAGTCGGTACAGAAATGCTGGAATATGGCGTTACATCCTGGCTTGCACCGGGCATGAACATCCACAGAAACCCGCTTTGCGGACGTAACTTTGAGTACTACTCAGAAGATCCGCTGATCTCCGGTGAAGCAGCTGCCGCTGAGACAAAAGGTGTTCAGACAAAAGCAGACGGAACATACTCCGGAATCGGTGTTACTCTGAAACATTTCGCATTCAACAACCAGGAACAGCAGCGTATGGGAAGCAACTCTGTTGTATCTGAAAGAGCAGCAAGAGAGATTTATCTGAAAGGCTTTGAAATCGGTGTAGAAGAAGCTCAGCCGGATTACATCATGAGCTCCTACAACATGGTAAACGGTTATCCGACCTTTGAAAATTATGGTCTGCTGACAACCATGTTAAGAGATGAATGGGGATTTGAAGGATTTGTAATGACAGACTGGTATTCCATAAGCCGTGTCAATGGTGCAAACAAAGGCAAAAACGTACAGGGACTGCTGATGTGGGCAGGAAATGACTGTGAGATGCCTGGCGGAAACGTAAAGAATATGCTGACAGCACTGAATACAGACAAGACATTAAGACTTGGTGACCTGCAGAAATCCGCAGTCAATATGCTGAATGTTATCGCAAAGAGTGCAGTATTTGAAAATATGCTGGATAAACTGGCAACAAGTGATGATGCAGTGACAGCAGCAGAAGCAAAACAGGCAAAAGCAATCCTGACAAAGAACAAAGCACAGAAAGTTCTGGATGACTTAGGCTATGAATCAAAAGAAGATGCAGATGTAAAAGCACAGATCGCAGCAGCAGAAAAAGCAAAAGCAGAAGCAGAAGCCGCAGCAAAAGCAGCAAAAGCAGAGGCAGATGCAGCAAAAGCAGAAGCAGCATCCGCAAATGCAAAACTTGAAAAGAATGCATTTAAAGCGAAAAAAGCAGCCGTTAAGAAAGTAACCGGAAAGAGAAAAGCTGCAGTTGTCAAAGTGAAAAAAGTAAAAGGTGCAGACGGCTATCAGGTACAGTACTCCAAGAAAGCAAACTTCAAGAGTGCTAAGAAAGCAAACACAAAGAAACTGAATGTTACTCTGAAGAGACTGAGCAAAGGCAGCAAATACTATGTACGTGTAAGAGCTTACAAGACCATCAACGGTCAGAAAGTTTACACCAAGTACTCTGCAAAGAAGACTGTAACAGTTAAATAAGATAAACTTATCCAAAGACTTGAAACACACTCGGGAGGATGCCGGAAGGCGTCCTCCCACTTTTTTATCTCAGTCTAGAAGACTCCTGCAAGTGGTGAATAATAACAAGTCTTTCTCAGTGGGAGTACAATCTCTGACTGAGATAAACGCTCCGCAAGGGCACACATTGTCCAGTGGACAATGGTTTTGTGCCGACCGGAACGAAGTGTAGAATGTGCAGTGATTCTGAGAAGAATATGTCAGCTTTCGCTGACCAGAATCACGCACCAAGTCTCACGTGCGTTCGACTTGAACGTGTTCGAGATCACAAAACATAAACAGTAGCAGCTATTGAACCAGATGAATGGCTGAAAAAGATGAACATAATATGAACACACAGGACGGAAAATGAACAATTTATGTCGGAAAATGAGTGGTTTCGTGAACGGAAATTGGATATAATAGCATCACAATCAATCAAGGGAGGAAATAACGCATGAAAAATAAACTGGCAAAACTGACGGCTGTGACGCTGGCAGCTTCCATGGTGATCGGCAGTTCCGTGACAGGCATGGCAGCTTCCACAAATCAGACATCAGAGAGAGAAGTAAGAAACGCACAGCTTTCCAAAGAGGCAGCAGAAGAGGGCATGGTCCTGCTGGAGAACGAAAATCAGGCACTGCCGCTGGCACAGGGATCAAAAGCAGCACTCTTTGGTACAGGAAGCTATGGAACGATCAAAGGAGGAACAGGATCCGGGGATGTATACAACCGTTACACAATCTCCGTTTATGATGCACTGACTTCCACTTACAATATCAGCAATATGGCCTGGTGGGGTGAATATCTGAAGACGTTCGAAGAAAAGAAAGCCCAGGCAGCAGAAGAGAAAAAAGATAACGATTATGTAAAATATACGCAGGGCAGATTCGGCGGTGCAGACAGCTTTCTGGCAATCGATCAGGCACTGACGCAGAGCGATATGGATAAAGCAAAAGCCGGCGGAGTAACGACAGCGTTTTATACCGTAAGCCGTGTATCCGGTGAAGGTGCAGACCGTACGATCGGAAAAGGCGATTATGAACTGTCCGAGGTAGAATATAATAATATTAAACTGATCGCAAAGAACTTTGATAAGTGCGTGGTTCTGCTGAACGTAGGCGGCGTGGTAGACACCAAATTCTTCAGCGAGATCGAAGGCGTAGACGGACTGGTCCTGATGTCTCAGGCAGGTATGGAAGGCGGAAACGCACTGGCAGATATCCTGACCGGCAAGACAACCCCATCCGGTAAACTGACCGACACCTGGGCAAAAAATTACAGTGATTATCCGGCAGCTACAACCATCGGCGATAACGACGGAGACAATAAACAGGAAGATTACAAGGAAGGTATTTATGTAGGTTACCGTTACTTTGATACGTTCAATATCACACCGGCTTACGAGTTTGGATATGGTAAATCCTACACAAGCTTTGATGTAGAACCGCTTACTGTAGCAGCCGATGAGAATAATGTATCCGTTACCGTAAACGTAACTAATACCGGTGATACTTACTCCGGAAAAGAAGTCGTAGAAGTTTACTTCTCCGCTCCGGACGGAAGCATTGAAAAACCGTATCAGGAACTGGCAGGATTTGCCAAGACCGATAACCTGGCACCGGGCGAAAGTCAGAAACTGACCGTAACTTACAAGACAACCGAGATGTCTTCCTACGACGAAGCAAAAGCCGCTTATGTAATGGAAGACGGCGATTACATCGTTCGTGTCGGTGACAGCTCCAGAAATACAAAAGTAGCAGGTGTCCTGACACTGGACAAAGATGTCGTAACTGAGCAGCTTTCCAACCAGCTGACACTGGATAAAAACTGGAAAGATCTCTCCAAAACAGGAAAGACTCCTTACAGCTACAAAGATGAAGCAGCCCAGATCAAAGCAGCAGCAAGAATCGCACTGCCGTCTGCAAAGATCAAAACAGAAAACAATGCATCCAAGATTGATGAAAAGAAAGTAACCACTTATCTGACCGCAGATGCAGCAAAAGATTATAAAGCAGCAGAAAACGAAGTTGTTGAAACCGTAGATGCAGTTCCGGCAAACACCAAACTGATTGATGTATACGACGGAAAAGTTTCCATGGAATCCTTCGTGGCAAGCCTGGATGATACACAGCTTGCAAACCTGGCAAACGGTATCTCCGGAGCGTCTACAAGCGGTGACACTTGGGGAGCAGATGCAAACAGTGTAACCGGTGCAGCCGGTGAGACGAGCCAGTTATACTTCAATTCCCTTGGTATTCCAAATACCGTAGAAGCAGACGGACCTGCAGGTATCCGTGTAACCGCAGAGACAACCGATAAAGATGGAAATGCCGTTTACAATTACTGCACCGCATTCCCGATCGGTACCCTGCTTGCACAGACCTGGAACACAGATCTGGTCAACAGAGTCGGTAAAGCGATCGGTGAAGAAATGGTAGAGATCGGTGTTACCCTGTGGCTTGCACCTGGTATGAATATCCACAGAGACCCGCTTTGCGGACGTAACTTCGAGTACTATTCCGAAGATCCGGCACTGACCGGTTATGTAGGATCTGCGATCACAGCCGGTGTACAGTCCAACAAAGGTGTCGGTGTAACGATCAAACATTACATCACAAACAACCAGGAAACAAACAGAAGTGCGGTAAATACTTCCGTATCCGAGCGTACCTTAAGAGAAATCTACCTGAAAGGTTTCGAAATGGTTGTAAAATCTGCTCAGCCGATGGCAATCATGAGCTCTTACAACAAAGTAAACGGAACTTATGCATGCGAAAACTTTGATCTGCTGACATCTGTCCCACGCGGTGAATGGGGATTTGACGGTATGGTCATGACAGACTGGGGTGCAGGAAACAGAGCCGGTGTTGACACCATGATGCATGCAGGAAATGACCTGGTAATGCCGGGAAGAACACAGGATCGTATGATTGCAGCACTGCAGGGAAATCCAGTTGGAACAACTGCTGATCCGAATCTTGATAAAACACTGGTTCGCGGTGATATCCAGAAATGTGTATCCAGGGTTCTGACTATGATCATGAGATCTTCTCAGTTCGGTAAAATGAATTCTAAAGTAGATGTAAAAGCACACACAGAGACTTATGATAACCTGGTAACTTACTCTTCCGTTAAGAAAGAAGAAGTAAAGACAACCGCAGTGAAGAAACTGGAAGACGAGCTGAAGAAAGCTCAGGAAAAAGCAGACAAACTGGAAAAAGAACTGGGTGAAGCAAACCAGAAAACACAGGCTGCAAATAAAGAAGTAGAAAAACTGCAGGCAAAACTGGATGTACGCACAAAGAATATCAGGCTTAAGAGTGCAAAATCTAAAAAAGCAAAACAGGCAACGATTAGATGGGCAAAAGTAAAAAATGTAGATGGATATGTAGTAGAATATTCTACAAAAGCAAACATGAAATCTGCAAAGAAGAAAAATGTAAAGGCTTCCACAATCAGCCTTACTGTTAAAAACCTGAAAAAAGGCAAAAAATACTATGTACGTGTAAGAGGCTACAAAGTCATCGACGGACAGAAAGTTTACACACAGTACAGTGCAAAGAAGGCAGTAAAGATTAAAAAGTAAGTAAGAAACCTCTTACTATATAGCAACAGGGAAAGACGGCGGAGTTTGAGTGATCCGCCGTTTTTTCTTGCCAGAAAAAGGTGCCTGTGATACACTGGACTACAGAATTCGGCATAAAATCAGGAATTTTGCCGGAAATAATCTGGGGCAGATAGGTTCTGCCCTTTCTATCCACTATATTTTATAAGAAATGAGGAATTACTATGGCACAGTTATGGGGTGGACGTTTCACCAAAGAGACCGATCAGCTGGTTTATAATTTTAATGCATCCATATCGTTTGATCAGAAATTTTACAAACAGGATATCACCGGAAGCAAGGCACATGTGAAAATGCTGGCAGCACAGGGCATTCTGACTGAGGCAGAGCGTGATCAGATCCTGGAAGGTCTGGATGGCATTCTGCGTGATGTTGAGAACGGAACACTTAAGATCACAGACAAATACGAAGATATCCACAGCTTTGTGGAGGCAAATCTGATCGACCGCATCGGCGATGCCGGCAAAAAGCTGCACACCGGACGTAGCCGCAATGACCAGGTTGCACTGGATATGAAGCTTTATACAAGAGATGAGATCGGTGAGATCGACAAACTGCTGAAAAAACTTCTTGAGACACTGCTTGGCATTATGGAAGAAAATATTGAGACTTATATGCCGGGATTTACCCACTTACAGAAAGCACAGCCAATCACGCTGGCACATCATTTCGGGGCTTATTTTGAAATGTTCAAACGTGACAGACAGAGACTGGCTGATATTTATAAGAGAATGAATCTCTGCCCGCTTGGAAGCGGTGCACTGGCAGGCACAACGTATCCTCTGGATCGTGAGATGACGGCACAGCTGCTTGGATTTGACGGACCAACCTTAAACAGCATGGATTCCGTATCCGACCGTGACTACCTGATCGAGCTGCTCTCTGCCATGTCAACGATCATGATGCATCTGAGCCGTTTCTGCGAGGAGATCATCCTCTGGAATTCCAATGAATACCGCTTTGTGGAGATCGATGACGCTTACAGCACCGGCAGCAGCATTATGCCGCAGAAGAAAAACCCGGATATCGCAGAGCTGGTAAGAGGAAAGACCGGCCGTGTTTACGGAGCACTGACTTCCATGCTGACCACGATGAAAGGCATCCCGCTGGCATACAACAAAGACATGCAGGAAGACAAAGAGCTGACCTTTGATGCGATCGACACCGTAAAAGGCTGTATTGCCCTGTTTACCGGCATGGTTTCTACGATGAGCTTCCGCAAAGATGTCATGGAAAAGAGTGCAAAAAACGGTTTCACCAATGCGACCGATGCCGCAGATTATCTGGTAAACCATGGCGTACCGTTCCGTGACGCACACGGTATTGTAGGCCGTCTGGTACTTCTGTGCATTGACAGAGGCATTGCCCTGGATGACCTGACACTGGAAGAGTACAAAGAGATCAGCCCGGTCTTTGAAGAAGATATTTACGAGGCAATCTCCCTGAAAACCTGCGTGGAAAAACGTCTGACGATCGGTGCTCCTGGGGCAGAAGCCATGAAAAAAGTCATCATGCTCGAAAAAAAATACCTGGAAGAAGCAGAAAATTTATAAAAACTGCTTGATTTTTTTTCTGAAATAGGATAGGATAGTTCGAGTAAAGACAAATGTCCGCACACAAAATACACGAACGATAAATTGTCCGTTGTAAATAAATTACGAAATGAGGATTTGAAAAATGGAACAGAAATTAAAAGTCGGTATCCTTGGAGCAACCGGAATGGTAGGTCAGCGTTTTATTTCTCTTCTTGAGAATCATCCGTGGTTTGAAGTGACCACACTGGCAGCAAGCCCGAGAAGTGCAGGAAAGACATATGAAGAAGCAGTAGGCGGAAGATGGAAAATGGACACTCCGATGCCGGAAGCTGTAAAGAAGATCGTTGTCATGAATGTAAACGAAGTAGAAAAAGTTGCATCAAACGTAGACTTTGTATTTTCAGCCGTTGATATGTCAAAAGATGAGATCAAAGCGATCGAAGAAGAATATGCAAAGACAGAGACACCGGTTGTTTCCAACAACAGTGCACATCGCTGGACCCCGGATGTACCGATGGTTGTTCCGGAAATCAATCCACAGCATTTCGATGTGATCGAATCTCAGAAAAAACGTCTGGGAACCAAGAAAGGTTTTGTAGCAGTAAAACCGAACTGCTCTATCCAGAGCTATGCACCGGTACTGACTGCATGGAAAGAGTTTGAGCCATACGAAGTCGTAGCTACCACTTACCAGGCAATCTCCGGAGCAGGCAAGACTTTTAAAGACTGGCCTGAGATGGTAGAGAACATCATCCCGTACATCGGTGGCGAAGAAGAAAAGAGCGAGATGGAGCCGCTTCGTCTGTGGGGCGAAGTGAAAGACGGCGTGATCGTTCCGGCACAGAGCCCGGTCATCACCTGCCAGTGCATCCGTGTTCCGGTTCTGAACGGACATACCGCAGCAGTTTTCGTTAAGTTCAAAAAGAAACCGACCAAAGAACAGCTGATCGAAAAACTGGTGAACTTCAAAGGACTTCCTCAGGAACTGGATCTGCCAAGTGCACCGAAGCAGTTCATCCAGTACATGGAAGAAGACAACCGTCCGCAGGTAAAACTGGATGTCAACTACGAAAACGGCATGGGCGTATCGGTTGGCCGCTTAAGAGAAGATAAAGTTTATGACTGGAAATTCGTGGGACTGTCCCATAACACCGTCAGAGGAGCAGCAGGCGGAGCCGTTCTGTGTGCAGAGACCCTGACAGCAAAAGGATATATCACAAAGAAATAAAGAAAAACGGTTTAAAAAACAGGCTCAAAGAGATGTCAGCGAAAAGAAACGCCGGCATCTCTTTTTGCTCTTGCATTTTTGTTTGCCATTTTGTACAATATTCAGGAACGCAGCAAGAATGTCAGAGACATTCTTAATAATAGATATGATGTTGGGGTCCCAAGGTCTTTCATCCACCTATGAGCAAGCTCATGTGGATTTAGACTTTTTGACCCTGGCATCATAAATATGACATTTCGAATTTTTACAGGTGGGTTTGAGTAAATGATAAGGATAAAAAACGTAACAAAGGATTATGGCAGCAATAAAGGTGTTTTTGATCTTTCTTTTGAAGTACAGGATCAGGAGACGTTTGGACTGCTGGGGATGGAAGGTGCCGGCAAGACGACACTTCTGCAGATTTTGATGGGATTTTCAAACCTTTCCGGGGGACGCTGCACGATCAATGCCAAACATTGCTGGAAACAAAGTACCGGTATTAAGAATTTTACCGGATATCTGCCGCAGAAGATCACACTGCCGGAGTCGATGACCGGTCTTCAGTTTTTTCGCTTTCTGGCAGATTTAAGAAACAGAAAAAGCCTGGAAAAAGCGATCCGCACCGCAGATGCATTTGAGCTGGACACTTCAAAAAAGATCCGTGATCTGAATCAGGAAGAGAAAAAAAAGCTGGCGATCGCCGGTGTATTTCTTCATGATCCGGAGGTGCTTCTGCTCGATGAACCGGAGAGTGATCTTGGCGAAAAGGCAAAAGTGCAGTTCATGAACCTGATCCTGGAAGAAAAAAGCAGGGGAAAGACGATCCTGATCGCTACCGGAAGTTTTGCGACGGCGGAGCGGCTCTGTGACCGCATCGGGATCCTGCGGCGTGGCATGCTGGTCAACCTGGATGATGTTTCCGTGATCCGTGAGGCCTCCAGAAAGGTATTCTGCATCGGATTTCGAAGTGAGCTGGAAGCAGTCCGTTTTGTCAGAGAGTCAGGATTTGATGTTTTAAATAAAAATGCGACTCAGCTTACCGTCTCGGTTTCCGGAGAACTGCAGAATTTTATCAAAGTGCTGTCAGGGTATAAAGTGCTGACCATGGAGAGCATTCCGCAGACGTTGGAAGAGACCTTTACCTATCTGTATGGAGGTGACCTGAGTGATTAATATTCCAATACTGAAGAAAAATTTCAGAGAACATATCTGGTTGTGGGGCATCGTCACCGCTGTACTGGTACTTTATCTGTTTCTGCTGTTGGGGACATACGCACCAGATGGAAAAGCCGGTGTGATCCTTTTATTTTCCGGGCTGCCGTCCGCAGTTCAGACAGCACTTGGGGCAGGCAATTACGGACTGTCTTTAAGTGGCATTTTGGGAGGCTATTTCTGGGAGAATATCTTTACACTGGTACCATTTGTAGTCAGTATCCCGGTGGCGGCATCTTTCGTTGCAGGCAAACTGGAAAGCGGTGCTTTTGCCTGGATTCTGTCGGCACCTGTGGAGCGTGAAAAGCTTTTGTTTACTCAGATTTATTCTTTTACATTTGCCCTGTTTGCATTGTTTTTTGTAAATTGTCTGGTCGGAATAGTGTGCGGCCTGGCCTTTTGCGGATCGTATTTTGTGATTTCCGAGTTCTTACTGATGTGCCTTGGCGGATTCTGCCTGCATTTCTGTCTTGGGGGCCTGCTGTTTGTGATATCTGCAATGTGTGATGAGAAAGCACTGGCAGTGATGATCACGACAGGGATCGTACTGTTATTTTATATTCTGAAAATGCTCGCTTCGCTTGGGGGGATTTTCGGATATCTGAAATATGTGACGATCTTCTCCATGTATCTGGCGGACGATGTGATCGACGGGGGCATGTTTTTTATATGGAAATATCCGGTACTGATCTTGGCGGGCGTCCTGCTTTACTGGCTTTCCATGCGAATATTTGAGAAGCGGGATCTGCCGCTTTAAAAGAGGAGTAAATAATTGAAAAAATTATACATAGCAGAAAAACCGAGTGTTGCACAGGAATTTGCGAAAGCGTTGAAGATCCGGGCGGCAAGGAAAGATGGCTATCTGGAGGGGGAAGAGGCCGTTGTGACCTGGTGTGTCGGACATCTGGTGACGATGAGCTACCCGGAAGTTTACAATGCTTCTTATAAAAAATGGAGCCTTGCGACGCTTCCGTTTCTGCCGGAGAACTTTCTTTACGAAGTGATCCCGGCGATGAAAAAGCAGTTCAAAGTGGTCAGCACTCTTTTAAATCGAAAAGATATTGATGTGATCTATGTCTGTACCGACTCCGGACGGGAAGGAGAATATATTTACCGCCTGGTGGAGCAGGAAGCACATGTTCAGGGCAAGAAAAGGCTGCGTGTGTGGATCGATTCTCAGACAGAAGAAGAAATCCTGCACGGGATTGCGACAGCAAAAGATCTTTCCGCATACGATAATCTTGCAAGTGCCGCTTATCTGCGTGCAAAAGAGGATTATCTGATGGGCATCAATTTTTCCAGACTTTTAAGTCTGAAATACGGGCAGTCCATTTCAAGCTGCATGGGAACAAGATACACGGTGATATCAGTCGGACGTGTGATGACCTGTGTGCTTGGCATGATCGTCAGAAGGGAACGTGAAATCCGTCAGTTTGTGAAAATGCCGTTCTACCGTGTACTGTCTTCCATGGTATGCGGTGAAAGCACGATCGAAGGCGAGTTCCGTGCCGTCAAAGGTTCCGCGTATTTCCAGTCTCCGAAGCTCTACAAAGAGAATGGATTTTCGCATAAAGAAGATGCAAAAGAGCTGATAGAGAAGCTGAGCGATCCCAAACCGGTGCAGGCTGTGATCGAAAAGCTGGAACGCAAAAAAGAAAACAAAAATCCGCCGCTGCTTTATAACCTGGCGGAACTTCAGAATGACTGCTCGAAGCGTTACAAAATCAGCCCGGACGAGACCTTAAAGATTGTCCAGGAACTCTACGAGAAAAAGCTGGTCACTTATCCGAGAACGGACGCCCGAGTGCTGTCAACAGCAGTAGCAAAAGAGATCCACAAAAATATCCGCGGACTTTCCGGGTTTGCAAACGTGCAGTCTTATGCGGCGGAAGTTTTAGAAGGCACGGCCTGGAAAAAGATCGCATCGACGCGTTACGTCAATGACAAACAGATCACTGACCATTATGCGATCATCCCGACCGGGCAGGGACTTTTGGCACTGCGGAGCGTAAGTGCCCTTTCGGTAAAGGTTTATGAGCTGATTGCAAGAAGGTTCCTCAGTATTTTTTATCCGCCGGCCATTTACCAGAAAACGACACTGGTTTCAAAAGTACAGCAGGAGTCCTTTTTCTCAAGTTTCCGTCTGCTTCTGTCCGAAGGATACCTTAAAGTGGCAGGCATGCCGGAAGAAAATAAGAAAAAAGACGATACAGAAGATGTGAAATGTGACGAAAATCTGCTTCAGGCACTACAGAAATGCAAAAAAGGTGATATACTTCCGGTGAAGGGCTTTTCCATCAAAGAAGGCGAAACTTCACCGCCGAAACGCTATACATCCGGTTCGATGATTCTGGCAATGGAGAATGCCGGTCAGCTGATCGAGGATGAAGAACTGCGTGCCCAGATCAAAGGAAGCGGCATCGGAACGAGTGCAACCAGGGCAGAGATTCTGAAGAAGCTTCAGGCAAACAAATACATTGCCCTGAATAAAAAAACGCAGGTTCTGACACCGACACACCTGGGGGAGATGATCTTTGATGTGGTGAACAATTCAATCCGTTCTCTGTTAAACCCGGAGCTTACGGCAAGCTGGGAAAAAGGGCTCACCTATGTGGCGGAGGGCACGATCACTTCCGAAGAATATATGGAAAAGTTAGAGGGCTTTATAAAAAGAAGAACCGATGCCGTACTTGGCAGCAATAGTTCCTATGCTTTGCGGAAACTATTTGACGAATCGGCAGTTTTCTATAAAAAACAGCAAAAGCCGCAGAGGCGACTAACAGGAGGTAAGAAAGATGGAAACATGTAAAATCAAAAATCTCTATAATCTCGAGGAAACGATTGCAAAAGATCTGTTTGAAGGAGCCGTTTATCCGTGGGAAGTGCTTCCGAAGATCAGCGATTTTATCAAAAAACTGGGAGCGACCTTAAGCGAAGAAGAATACGAAAAACGCGGGGAAGACATCTGGATCGCAAAATCCGCAACCGTAGCACCGACCGCTTACATTCACGGACCGGCAATCATCGGAAAAGAAGCAGAAGTACGCCACTGTGCATTCATCCGCGGCAATGCGATCGTAGGTGAAGGAGCCGTTGTCGGCAACTCCACCGAGCTGAAAAATGTGGTCCTGTTCAACAAAGTACAGGTTCCGCATTACAATTACGTCGGTGATTCCGTTCTTGGATACAAGGCACATATGGGAGCCGGTTCGATCACATCCAATGTCAAATCCGATAAAAAACTGGTAGTGGTAAAAGATGACAAAGGCAATCGCATCGAGACCGGACTGAAAAAATTCGGTGCCATGATCGGCGATAACGTAGAGGTAGGATGCGGCTCCATCTTAAATCCGGGAACCGTAGTCGGACCGGACAGCAATATCTATCCGCTTTCCTCTGTGCGTGAAGTGATTCCGGCACACAGCATCTACAAAAAACGCGGCGAAGTCGCAGAAAAAGTTGCTGACTGAGAAGGAGTCTGTTCCAGAAAGTCCCCAACTATGATGCCTACGGATTGTTCCGTGCGTTGCATTCCCACAATCCTTTCTACGCTCCGCTTCGATCGGAGCAAAACGAACAACATTTTTTGATACGAACATCAGAAAAGAGAAAACAGAACGAGAAATAAATTGACAATAAGTAAAGAGTAAACTATAATAAAGGAAGGATAATTTTGTCCTTCCTTTTGACATTTCATTTCACTCAGAAAAGAATGACATCAGATGTGAGGTGACTTCCGACTCTGGCATTCTTGAATTCGATAAACAGCAGGCAGCACTTCTGCTGCAAATTTCCAAGCATGGACACGCTTTTTGGTTGACATTTTCAAAAATATATATTAATATGGGGAGAGAACGAACATAAGTTCGTAAACAAGCCCTTTTGCGTATTGCAAAGGTGCACAGAAGAAACGAGAAAACCATTGGCATTACAGAAACCAGGTATCAGATTGGTATAATCTGTATCGAAAGTATACGCTTGTGGTCAGTACAGTTGAGTATTTTCAAGTCGAACACATGTGAGACTTGGCAGGCGATTCGGGTCAGTTTTGCAGATATTTACCTGATACGGGAAGACAAGTGGAACAATATAGAGCAAATAGAAGATTAAGGAGGATATTAAAATGGGACAGGATGATAAGATCAAGGCACTGGAAGCGGCTATCACAAAAATTGAGAAAGATTTCGGAAAAGGTGCCATTATGAAACTGGGTGATTCCGGAAACCATATGAACGTGGAGACCGTTCCGACCGGCTCTCTGAGCCTGGATGTGGCACTGGGACTTGGCGGTGTTCCAAAAGGAAGGATCGTGGAGATCTACGGACCGGAGTCCAGTGGTAAGACGACCGTAGCACTGCATATGGTAGCAGAAGTCCAGAAACGCGGCGGTATCGCAGGATTTATCGATGCAGAGCATGCACTGGACCCGGTCTATGCAAAGAATATCGGCGTAGACATTGATAATCTTTACATTTCACAGCCGGATAACGGTGAGCAGGGACTGGAGATCGCAGAGACCATGGTGCGTTCCGGAGCAGTGGACATTATCATCGTGGACTCTGTGGCAGCACTGGTGCCAAAAACAGAGATCGAGGGCGATATGGGAGATTCTCACGTAGGTCTGCATGCAAGACTGATGTCTCAGGCACTTCGCAAACTGACCGGTATCATCGGCAAATCCAGCTGTACCGTGATCTTTATCAACCAGCTGCGTGAAAAAGTCGGTGTCATGTTCGGCAATCCGGAGGTTACAACCGGTGGCCGTGCACTGAAGTTTTACTCTTCCATCCGTATGGATGTACGCCGTATCGAGACACTCAAACAGGGCGGCGAGATCGTCGGCAACCGTGTGCGTGTTAAAATCGTCAAGAACAAGATCGCACCGCCATTTAAAGAGGCAGAGTTTGATATCATGTTCGGTCAGGGCATCTCAAGAGAAGGTGACATCCTTGATCTGGCAGTGAAAAATGAGATTGTAAACAAGAGCGGGGCATGGTTTGCCTATAACGGCATCAAGATCGGACAGGGCCGTGAGAATGCCAAGATTTATCTGAAGAACAATCCAGAGACGATGGCAGAGATCGAAAAACTGGTGCGTGAAAAGTATGGATTTGACGGTGCGGCAGCCGCAGATGATGAAAAAGAAGACAAAAAAGCAACAAAGAGCAGTACTGCGAAAAAGGATGCCGTAAAAGAAGAAACTCCGGCAGCAGATCCGGACGGCAGCGGGGATGAAGCATGATCGTCACTGCATTAGAGCCGGTCGGCAAGACGAGAGTGCAGGTCTTTTTAGACGGAGAAAAAGCTTTTGTTCTGTACCGGAATGAGGCTTACCGGATGGGAATCCGTGAAGGGGAATCCCTTTCAGAGCAGGCATATGCAGAGATCATGCAGGAGATCCTGCCCAAACGGGCCAGGCTGCGTTGCATGAATATCTTAAAAAGTGCAGATAAGACAGAATGGCAGCTGAGAACAAAGCTCCGTCAGGGAGGATACCCGAAAGAGATCGAAGATATCGCTATCGAGTATGTGCGAAGCTTCCACTATATCGATGATGTACGTTATGCCGGATACTATATCGAGAGCCGCAGCCAGACAAAGAGCAAACGCCAGATCGTACAGGAGTTAAAAGCAAAAGGCGTTTCTTCAGAAGATATTGAAGCGGCATACGAACAGGCAGAAGGAAACAGCGAAGAAGAAACGATCCTCGCACTTGCGAAAAAGAAACGCATGAACCTGGAGAATCCAACAGCGGAAGAACAGCAGAAATACTATGCGTTCTTTATGAGAAAAGGATTTTCCTATGCTGCGGTACGCAAGGTTCTGCGGGGGCTTGAATAATTAGGAGAATATTTTTGGCAACAATCAAAGAAATAGCAGAAAAGGCAGGCGTCAGTACCACAACCGTTTCCAACGTCATTCACGGGAAAACAAAAAAAGTATCACCTGCAACGATCCAGAAGATCGAAGCACTGATCAAAGAAGTTGGTTACGTGCAGAAAAGAGGACTGCGAGTGCTGAATAACGAGAAGTCTCAGCTGATCGCAGTTGTCATTAACTATCATAAAGAATTCAAAGATTCCATTCTCGGAGATCCATTTTACGGGAAGATCATCGGATTTATCGAAGAATATGTGCAGAAACAGGGCTATTACCTGATGCTGTATTCCACAAAAGACATCGAAGAGATTTTTCAGATGGTGGCAGGCTGGGATGTGGACGGCGTGATCGCCATCTCCTTCAGCCGACACAACTGTGAAAAGATTTATCAGCTGATCAAAAAACCGATCGTGTCGATCGATGCCTACGGAAACGCAGCCAAAGACAGCCATCTGGTCAATATCGGTCTGGATGACGAGAGTGGCGGCTATCAGATGGTGAAATATCTGCTGAAATGCGGATATGAGCACATCAAAGTCTGTGCCGGAAGAGACAACGGTGTCGATCATCTGCGTTATGTCGGTGCACAGAGAGCCATGCAGGAGTGTGCGGCAGAAGGTCAGAAACTGCAGTTTGTGGCACTTGGCATGAACTATGAAAAACGAAAAGCAAGTTATGACTGGCTGGTACAGAGAAGATTGCCGGGAACGGCACTGTTTTTCCTCTCCGATATGTATGCACTGGAAGCGATCCGCTTCTGTGCTGACAAAAAAGTAGCCGTGCCGCAGCAGATCGGCGTGGCAGGCTATGACGATATCAGCTATGCACAGTACTCCACACCGAGACTTACCACCATAAAGCAGGACGTGCAGAAAAAAGCACAGAAAGCAGTGGAGATCCTTCTGAAATGGATCGAAGAAGGCGAAGAATATCCGCAGCGGGAAGTAGAACTGCCCGTGACACTGATGAAAAGGAAGTCGGTGGAGAGAGACTGAAAAGCAAGATTCAGCAATATTGTTTGATTTTGCGTGATCGCAGCCGGTATCGCAGTTGGACTTGGTATGACCGGAAATATTCTGGCACCGATCGTATTCTTACTGCTGTTTAACATTCCGTCCCTTCTTGTGAAATATTATGGAACCTTTCTGGGATACAAACTGGGTTCCGAATATATCCAGAAAATTTATGCAAGCGGTCTGATGAATATTCTTACAAAAGCTGCAAGTACCGTAGGTCTGATCATGGTTGGCGGTATGACAATAAGCATTTCACAACAAAATGGGATGAAGCACTTCACAATTACTTGACAATATGCACAAAGCAATGTAAAATTAATATGTTGTACTTGTACAATGCGAGTAACAAAAAGGCATTTAAAGAAACATTGCAGCTGTGAAGATAAAGCAGTTACAGATGCTTTAAATCCGTCCGTTACTTGAAAATTCTATAAGGAGGTGCTCCTGTGGGCCCAGTAGTAATTGCTATTGCTGTTCTGGTGACTCTCATCATCGCCGTCCCTGTTACAGCTGTCGTAGCGATCTCTTACCGCAAGAAAGTGGTAGAGACAAAGATCGGCAATGCCGACGAGAAGGCAAGACAGATTGTAGATGACGCCTTAAAGGTTGCAGAGACAAAGAAACGGGAAGCACTGCTCGAAGTGAAAGAGGAATCCTTGAAAACCAAGAATGAACTGGAAAGGGAAACAAAGGAACGTAGAGCAGAGCTGCAGCGTTACGAAAAACGTGTACTGTCCAAAGAAGAAGCAGTGGACAAAAAAGCGGACGCAATCGAAAGAAGAGAGACAGGCTTAGCGGCAAAGGAAGAGGAAATCAAAAAGAGAAGCAATGAAGTGGAAAAGCTGACAGAACAGAGAGTACAGGAACTTGAAAGAATTTCAGGATTGACCTCCGAGCAGGCGAAAGAATATCTTTTAAAAACGGTTGAAGATGAAGTAAAACATGACACTGCCAAGCTTTATAAAGAGCTTGAGAGCAGAGCAAAAGAGGAAGCCGGCAAGAAAGCCAAAGAATATGTGGTCAATGCCATTCAGAAATGTGCGGCAGATCATGTTGCAGAGACTACGATCTCTGTAGTACAGCTTCCGAATGACGAAATGAAAGGAAGGATCATCGGACGAGAAGGCAGAAACATCCGTACACTGGAAACCATGACGGGTGTGGATCTGATCATCGATGATACTCCGGAAGCAGTGATCTTATCCGGCTTTGATCCGATCCGCCGTGAGGTGGCTCGTATCGCCCTCGAAAAACTGATCGTAGATGGCAGGATTCATCCGGCAAGGATCGAGGAGATGGTTGAGAAAGCACAGAAAGAAGTAGAGAACATGATCCGTGAGGAAGGTGAAGCAGCAACACTTGAAGTTGGTGTGCACGGCATCCATCCGGAGCTGGTGCGTCTCCTTGGACGTATGAAGTTCCGTACCAGTTATGGACAGAATGCACTGAAACATTCCATCGAGGTGGCACAGCTTTCCGGACTTCTGGCAGGTGAGATCGGTGTGGATGTCCGCATGGCAAAACGTGCCGGACTTCTGCATGATATCGGAAAATCCATCGACCATGAGGTTGAAGGTTCCCATATCCAGATTGGTGCAGATCTTTGTAAGAAATACAAAGAATCTCCGCTTGTCATCAATGCGGTGGAAGCACATCACGGAGATGTAGAACCTGAGAGTCTGATCGCATGCATCGTTCAGGCAGCTGATACGATTTCAGCAGCAAGACCGGGTGCGAGAAGAGAGACACTTGAGACTTACACAAATCGTTTGAAACAGTTAGAAGATATTACCAACTCCTTCAAGGGAGTAGACAAATCGTTTGCTATCCAGGCAGGACGAGAGATTCGTATCATGGTAGTTCCGGAACAGGTCAGCGATGCTGATATGGTTCTTCTGGCAAGAGATGTTGCAAAACAGATCGAGGCAGAGCTGGAATATCCTGGACAGATTAAAGTCAGCGTGATCCGTGAAAGCCGAGCGGTTGATTACGCAAAATAGCATTTAAACATACCCCGCATACCATAGCGATATGGTTTGCGGGATTTTTTTGTACTGATTGCATCAGATTCTGCATGTGTTTGACTTGAAGTTGCTTTGCAATGAAGGAAACAGTTTTGCTCAGTTTCAGGCATAAAACATGCAGCGTACTGTATAAAGTAGAAGGAAAGATAAACGCTTCGCAAGGAGGCCGAAGGCATTCTTGAATGTTCCACGGACAATGGCTTTGTATCGACCGGAACGGAGAAGCTATAAAACAGTGAAAGCAGGGTGCAGATCATGCGATTGAAAAAGCCGGATCAAAAATTTCTTCTTTTCTGTGCGATATCGATGCTGACAGGGATTCTGGCGGGGATTTTTCTTGCAGTAAAATGCAGAACCGGCAACGGTGCAGCCGGGATTTTCAGTCCGTACTATTTAAAAGAATATGCCTATCTGGATATTGATCGCAGAAAACTGATGCTGATCGTGGCAAAAGAGAGGGGGAAATGGCTGCTGCTTTTGTGGGCACTCGGATTCAGCACGGTGGGAAGATTCTGTATTTATCTGTTTCCGGCAGTCTGGGGCCTGATCGGGACTTTATTTCTGGCACAGGCGTTTGCCGGTATGGGGATTGCCGGGATCGGACTGGGACTTTTATTTCAGGTGCCGCAGATCCTGATTTATGTGCCGCTGTTTCTGTGGATGATGGAAGAAGCAGACAAAAAAAGCAGACAGTTTGCGTATCTTCGGAAGATCGGGACGGCAGGGAAGAACAACAGGCGGTATTTTCTGTGCTTTTTTGTGGCTTTGTCGGTACTTTTTTTGGGAATTTTGACGGAAAGTTACGCAGGCTCCGGGCTTGTTCAGATGATTTTAAGAATTGTTTACTAAAAGAACAGCAAAGTTATGTAAAATAATCACTATATCTGGTAGAAAAACAAAGGGAGAATCAGGATGTTGTAGGAACAAAAAACCCTAAAATTTCGGCATTTTTCCCTATTTGCAAGCAACAAAAAAATGATTATACTTGGAAATATGGAATAGATTGGAATTTAGTGTTTTTGTGACCTTGCATTGTGGTTTATGTGAAAACAGAGTGCCATGTGAGTGCAAAGAACGGAACAGTCTGAATGGCATTTTTTGAGAAGCACATCACAAAAACAGAGATTTTATGCAACAGGGAGGGAAACGATGGAACAGGTAATGCCGGATTTTATTACATATCTGACAAATGAGCGGAATGCATCCAAAAGTACTGTGTCTTCTTACTGCCGGGATCTGGAAAGAATGTTTCAGTTTCTCGACGGAAAAGGCATCAAAAAGACGGATGATGTCACGCCGATCAGTCTGAATTCTTACATCCTTTATCTGGAGAAAGAGGGATTTTCGATTTCAACTGTATCCAGAAATGTGGCATCCATGAAGGCATATTTTCACTATGCATTTGGACGCAGGCTGATCGAGAAAGATCCGACCAGAACAATCAAGGCACCGCATATCGAGAAGCGGGTGCCGGGCGTGCTGACGCAGGAGCAGGTGACACGGCTTTTGGAGCAGCCGTCACGAAACACAGCCAAAGGCATCCGTGACAAAGCGATGCTGGAGCTTTTATATGCAACCGGAATGCGGGTGTCGGAGCTGATCGCAGTGCAGATGGAAGATGTCAATTTCAGTCTGGAGTATGTTGTCTGCCGTGATGCAGAGCGTTTGCGGGTGATCCCGCTTGGCGGAAAAGCAAAAGAAGCACTGAAATTTTATCTGAAAGAAGCAAGAGACAGGCTGCTTTGCGGAAAAAAAGGGAATTATCTGTTTGTGAACTGTCAGGGAAATTCGATGAGCAGACAGGGATTCTGGAAAAATCTGAAAGAGTATGCAAGGAAAGCCGGGATTGAAGAAGATATTACGCCGCACACCTTCCGTCACAGTTTTGCGGCACATCTGGTGGAAAACGGAGCCGACCTTCGCGATGTGCAGGAGATGCTGGGCCACTCGGACATCTCGACAACGCAGATCTATATGGAGATGGCAGCAGGAAAAGTCAGAGCTTCCTATAAGAAGGCACATCCGCGGGCAGATTAATGCCTGGATGAGCCATAAACAGAAAGTTACAGATAGTAATGGATATCGGAAATTATTTTAATTCTTCTTCCGGGAAAATGCTGCGGATCTTTTCGACGGTTTTGCGGGCTTCTTTATGGTCGGAGCCGCTGGCGGTCACGCCGACGACAACGTTGCCGTTCTGCACGATGCCCGGAAAATAAAAATCACATTTTGTTTTATCACTACAGACATTTACGGTGATCCCCATGCATTTGCATGCACTGTAGATGTCTGAATTGATCTGATGGTCGTTTGTGGCAGCAATCACATAATCGGCATCATAAATATCTTCGCGTTCGTAGTTTTTTCTTTTGATCCTGAGCATCCCGGCTTTCTCCATATCCAGAAGCTCCCGATTGACTTCCGGTGCAATGACTGTGAGATGGTTGGTAAAAGAAACCAGTGTGCGGATGCGTCTCTTGGCGATCGTTCCGGCACCGACTACGACGATCTGTTTCTCATTTAAATCTACAAAAAGCGGAAAATAAGGTTTTTTATCGTTTGACATGTTCTACTCCTGTGTTACATAATATGGGCATTTTGAGCTTTTAACCCTAGCATCATTATATAATAAAAAAAAGTACTGGTCAAAGTTTTTTGCGGAAAATTCTGTGGACAGAAAGGAGGGCTGCGGTATAAAATGAAACGGAGTAGCAGAAAAATCGGGAGGCGATGGCGTGAATTTTACAAAAAAAAGTTTAAGACTCTATGCAGTGACAGACCGCAGCTGGCTTCATGGAGAAACCCTGTATGAACAGGTGGAAAAGGCATTAAAAGGCGGCGTGACTTTGGTGCAGCTGCGGGAAAAGGAACTTTCGGAAGCGGATTTTGAGCAGGAGGCAAAAGAACTGCTGGAGCTTTGCCATAAATACAACGTAAATCTGATCATCAATGACAACGTGGAACTGGCGGCAAAAGTCGGGGCGGACGGCGTGCACATCGGTCAGTCGGACATGGGGGTGGAAAAGGCGAGAGCCATCCTTGGAAAGGAAAAGATCATCGGTGTGACGGCAAAAACGGTGGAGCAGGCAAAGGCAGCGGAAGCGGCCGGGGCAGATTATCTTGGCAGCGGAGCCGTGTTTGGAACCAGCACCAAAAAAGATGCAAAACCGATGGACCATGCACTTTTACAGGAGATCTGCGAGAGCGTAAAGATCCCGGTGGTGGCAATCGGAGGCATTGACGGCGGCAACATTCTTTTGCTGAAAGGCAGGAAAATGGCAGGTGTGGCAGTGGTGAGTGGTCTGTTTGCCTGTGAAGATATCAAAAAAGCGGCAGAAGATCTGCGAGAGAAAGCAGACAGGATTTGTGAATAAAAGATAAAAGCAAATTCACCTGAAACAGAAAGAGGAATGCATATGAAAATGAAAACAGCACTTACAATCGCCGGAAGCGATTCTGGCGGCGGAGCCGGTATCCAGGCGGACATCAAGACAATGATGGCAAACGGTGTGTATGCGATGAGTGCGATCACGGCACTGACGGCACAGAATACCACAAAAGTAGCAGATATTATGGAAGTGACACCGCAGTTTCTGGCAGAGCAGCTGGACTGCATTTTTACAGATATTCGGCCGGATGCGGTAAAGACCGGTATGGTTGCCTCCGCAGCTCTGATCCGGACAATCGCCGGGAAACTGACGGAGTATCAGGCGGAAAATATCGTGGTCGATCCGGTCATGGTTTCTACAAGCGGAGCAAGACTGATCAGTGAGGAGGCCATCGAGACGTTAAAAGAAAAGCTGTTCCCGCTGGCAACGGTGATCACGCCGAACATTCCGGAGGCAGAAGTGCTGGCGGATATGGAGATCGAGACAGTGCAGGATATGGAAAAAGCAGCAGAAGTGATCGGAACACGGTATGGATGCTCCGTTCTTTTAAAGGGCGGTCATCAGAAAAACGATGCCAGCGATCTGCTCTGGCAGAAGGATAAGAAGCCGGTGTGGTTCCATGGAGTGCGGATCGACAATCCAAACACGCACGGAACCGGATGTACGCTTTCTTCTGCGATCGCATCCAATCTTGCGAAGGGCAGAGATCTGGAAACTTCGGTCGAGGCGGCAAAACGCTATATTTCCGGGGCACTGGCAGCGATGCTGGATCTTGGATCTGGCAGCGGTCCGATGAATCATGGATTTGCGATAAAGGAAGAGTGGTAACATGGATAACGCAAAAAAGAAAAATAATAAGATGAATAATCATTTATACAACGAGAAATACAACAGCAGGAGCAGGATTGAAAAGCTGACACTGACGGCTCTGTTTACGGCGATCGCAGTGGTCGGCAGTATGTTTTCCTTCCCTATATTCGGGTCAAAATGTGCACCCGTGCAGCATCTGGTCAACGTTCTGTGTGCAGTGACAGTCGGACCGTGGTGGGGACTTGGACAGGCATTTTTAGCGGCACTGATCCGTAATCTGACCGGGCTTGGAAGCCCGCTGGCATTCCCTGGAAGCATGTGCGGGGCACTGCTTGGCGGACTTCTGTATCGCTATGGGAAAAAACTGCCGTTTGCCTACATCGGAGAAGTGTTTGGAACGGGCATCATCGGCGGTATGCTTTCTTATCCGGTGGCATCTCTGATCATGGGAAATCAAAGTGCAGCACTGTTTACATTTGTTGTGCCGTTCCTTGTCAGTACCTGCGGCGGTACGGTCCTGGCAGCTGTGATCACCGTTTCAATGGCGAAAATGGGTGTGCTTGCTAAGCTGCAGAACGGAGAAGTGTAGATGCGGATGGAGGTTTCAGATCAGAAAAATACCGGAATTTTTGCAGAAAAGATTGCTTCGCTGCATCAGGAAATACAAAACAGGCGTCCGCTGGTGCAGTGCATCACCAATGCAGTGACCGTCAATGACTGTGCCAACATTTTGCTGGCAGCCGGTGCGTCCCCGACCATGGCACATCATCCGCAGGAGGCTGCTGAGATTTCCGCGGGGTGTGATGCACTGGTCTGCAATTTCGGGGCAATTGCGGATTATGAAGCGATGAAAAGTGCGGCACTTATGGCAACAAAGCTGGGGCATCCGATCGTGATCGATCCGGTCGGTGTATCCGGCTCCACTTACCGCAGGACAAAATGTATTGAACTGATAAAAAAAGCCGGGGCGGACTGCATCCGAGGTAATTATTCGGAGATTGCGGCACTGATCAAAAATGACAGAACGGTTGTCGGGGTGGATGCCATGCAGCAGCAGATCGATACACAGGCAATGCAGGAATTTGCCAGACAGAACAGACTGTTTCTGTGGGCATCCGGAGAGACGGACATTCTGACGGACGGCGAACGTCTGTGGTACTGTAAGAACGGCGATCCGCTGATGGCAAGGATCACAGGCAGCGGGTGTATGTCTTCGGCACTTTTAGGAGCCTTTCTTTCAATCGAAAATTCGCTGGAAAGTGTGGCGGCGTGCTGTGCATTTGTCGGTCTGGCAGGGGAGCTTGCGGCAGAAAAAACAGCTCAGGCACAGGGTGGAACGATGACCTTTCGCCTACAATTTATAGACACAATTTCGCTTATTTCATCACAAAACGAAATATTTTTAAAGAATAAGATCATAATTCCATAATTTTTAGCGAATAAAACAGGGTGGATATTTATACAAGTTGTGATATAATAGACTGGAATTGTTTTCGTGGATATCGTTTCGTGGAAAAGTCTGCTTTCGGTATCAGAGGAAAATAGAATTCCTGCTTTTAAAAAGCAGGCACGAAAGCTGAATTTAGAATGAAACAGATGAGGAGAATGACATGAGTTTCGAATTTATCAAAAAATTACCGACTCCGCAGGAGATCAGAGAAAAATATCCTCTGTCAGAAGAACTGGCAGCAATCAAAAAAGCAAGAGATGAGGAGATCCGCAAGGTGTTTACCGGAGAATCCGATAAATTCCTGGTGATCATCGGACCTTGTTCTGCAGATAATGAAGAGGCAGTTCTGGATTATGCAGGCCGCCTGGCAAAAGTAAATGAAAAAGTCGGCGACAAGCTGATCCTGATCCCACGTATTTATACAAACAAACCGCGTACAACAGGTGAAGGATATAAAGGAATGATGCATCAGCCGGACCCGGAGAAAAAACCGGATCTGCTGGCAGGACTTCTGGCAATCCGTAAAATGCATATTCATGCAATCGAGCAGACCGGTCTTACCGCAGCAGATGAAATGCTGTACCCGGAAAACTACAGATACTTATCTGATCTGCTTTCTTATGTAGCGATTGGAGCACGTTCTGTAGAAGACCAGCAGCATCGTCTGGTAGTCAGCGGCATGGACGTACCGGCCGGTATGAAGAACCCGACCAGCGGCGACTTAAGCGTTATGCTCAACTCTGTTGTTGCAGCACAGTGCAGCCACAGCTTTATTTACCGTTCCTGGGAAGTGAAGACAACCGGAAACGAACTGGCACATACCATTTTACGTGGAGCTGTAAACAAACACGGCAACTGCATCCCGAACTACCACTATGAAGACCTGAACCTGGTAGACCGTCTCTATAAAGAGAGAAATCTCAAAAACCCGGCTGTTGTTGTGGATGCAAACCATTCCAACTCCAACAAACAGTATGCAGAACAGGTTCGTATCGTGAACGAAGTGCTTCACAGCCGCAACCTGAATCCACACATCAAAACACTGGTAAAAGGTGTGATGATCGAAAGTTACATCGAAGGTGGAAATCAGAAGATCGGATGTGTACCGCACATCTACGGCAAATCCATCACAGACCCATGCCTTGGATGGGATGATTCCGAGAAACTGATCTACTCTATTTATGATCTTTGCTAAAGAGTATGTAAGAGGACTGGGAAAGGATAGATTCCTGATATCCCAGGTCTATGAAAAGAAAGCCGCCGTCCCGGGGATTGGCGGCTTTCTGTGACCTTATCTTAGAAAAGTATTTTAGTAGGAGGAAAAGATGTTTGTAAAAATTTTTACAGATGGTGCAGCAAGAGGAAACCCGGACGGACCGGGCGGTTACGGAACGATCCTGCAATATATCGACAGCAAAGGTGTGCTGCATGAGCGGGAATACAGCCAGGGATATGTACGGACGACCAACAACCGCATGGAGCTGATGGCAGCGATCACCGGTCTGGAAAAGCTGACCAGACCGTGCGAAGTGCAGCTTTATTCGGACTCCAAATATCTGACCGATGCCTTTAATCAACACTGGATTGACGGCTGGCTGAAAAAAGGCTGGAAACGAGGCAAAAATGAACCTGTTAAAAATACAGATCTCTGGAAACGCCTGCTGAAAGCAAAGGAGCCGCATCAGGTGACTTTTATCTGGGTAAAAGGACATGACGGACACCCGGAAAACGAACGCTGCGATACCCTTGCGACCACGGCGGCAGACGGAACGGATCTCATTGTGGATGAGGGAGTATAAATTATGAGACAGGCAGAAAAAGTCGATCTTGGATCAGACGACTGGACGATGGAGATACGCCCTTATGCTTCGGCATTTCATTTTCCAATAAAAGAACTTTGGGAATACCGGGATCTGCTGTTTCTGTTTGTGCGGAGAGATTTCAAAACGATGTACAAACAGACCATTTTGGGCCCGGCGTGGATACTGTTAAGCCCGCTTTTGACAACGGGGATGTTCAGTCTGATCTTTGGCAGAATCGCCGGAATATCCACCGATGGGACGCCTGCATTTCTGTTTTATATGGCAGGCAATATTCTGTGGAACTATTTTTCAAGCTGCTTAAGTGCGGCATCGAGTACCTTTATTGGTAATGCCGGACTGTTTGGAAAAGTATATTTTCCAAGGATTGTTGTTCCGGCATCATCCGCTGTCTCTAAACTGATCACATTCGGTGCACAGTTCCTGCTGTTTCTGATCCTGTTGTTTTGCAGCCTTGGAAGCGGTCAAGTAAGAATCACCTGGCTGTGTCTGATGACACCGGTCTTGCTTGTGATGCTGGCATTGCTCGCAATCGGCACCGGAATGATCCTGGCATCCCTGACGGCAAAATACCGCGATCTTCAGGTGTTGGTCGGATTTGGGATTCAGCTGTGGATGTATGCCAGTCCGATTGTTTATCCGCTTTCACAGATTCCGGGAAAATGGAGAATACTGCTTAGTCTGAACCCGGTTGCGTACATTGTGGAATGTTTCCGTTATGGCTGGCTTGGAAGCGGCAATGTTTCCATACCGAACCTGATGATCGGGCTGGGGATCATCCTGCTGATTTTGTTTGTCGGAACGGTGATGTTCAATAAAACACAGCGAAATTTTATGGATACCGTCTAGCATCATAGCATGGAAAATTGCCAGGCGTACAGCGAGCAGCATTTATGCCTGTGCTCAGAAAGGGAAAAGAAATGGAAGAAAAAGAAGTTGTGATCCGTATCCGCCATCTCTCAAAAGAATATCGGCTTGGCGTGATCGGACGGGGGACACTTCAGAGGGATCTTCAGAGCTGGTGGGCAAGAAAACGTGGGAAACCCGATCCAAATCAGCGGATCGGACGCAGAGAATATACATCAAAAGAGTGTTTTTATGCACTGGAAGATGTTTCCTTTGATGTGCACAGAGGAGAACGGATCGGTGTGATCGGTGCAAATGGTGCAGGAAAATCAACACTGTTTAAACTGCTGGCACGTGTGACGGCACCCACCGAAGGAGCCATCGGCGTAAAGGGAAGGATTTCCAGTATGCTCGAAGTAGGAACCGGGTTTCACGGAGAACTGACCGGGCGGGAGAATATTTATCTGAACGGAGCCATCCTCGGAATGAAACGACAGGAGATCGATGCCTGTATCGATCAGATCATTGCATTTTCCGAATGTGAAGAATTTATCGATACTCCGGTCAAACGTTATTCCAGCGGGATGTACGTGAAACTGGCATTTGCTGTAGCGGCACATTTAAATTCCGAACTGCTTTTGATGGACGAAGTTTTAGCAGTTGGAGATATGCATTTTCAGAAGAAATGTCTGGATAAAATGACACAGCTCTCAAACGATGAGCAGAAAACCATTCTCTATGTATCCCACAATATGGAAACCATCCGCACACTCTGCAACCGCTGCATTGTCCTGGAGAAAGGACATCTTGTTTTTGACGGCGAACCGGAAGAGGCGATCGCAAAATATCTGGGTGATGTTGTGCAGATGAAATTACACTATACTTATGAAGCAGATGCAAATGACCGCAGGACCACCGGAAAAATGCAGTTTACAAGCCTTGATATCAAAAACAGCAATCAGGTAACGGCAAAAGAAGGGATCGGATTTTACGTGGCATTTCGAGTGCAGGAAGCAATTGCAGATCTGCATTTTCGCTGTACCATCCACAGTACGGACGGCCAGGCAGTGGGCACATCCGTTTCCGAAGGAATCGGGGCGTTTGCAAAAAATACTTCAGCAGGCGTGGGGATTCACTTTGATACCACAAGCCTTACAAAAGGAGAATATGTGGCAGAGCTGGCGGCCGTGGAACCGATGGGAGGCGGCAGACAGTGGCGGCATGCCTGGCTGGAACATGCCTTTGCGTTTGAAATCACAGAAGATGCATTTGGACAGTACAGCCTGAACCGCAATGCAAAAGAATGGGGCTATACCGTTTATCCGGATCTGAAAATTGAAAAGTGTGACAGAATGTAGAAAAAACAAAACGAAAATCGTTATAATATCAGTGATGGCTGATGTTATAGCGATTTTTTGTTGGGGAAAATGATCAGACAAGTTGCTGATGAAATGGTTGCAGAAAAACATAGAAAGATCGTATCGGTTTGAAACTTGACAACTTTTAAAGCTACAAAAGCGAAAGTGAATTATCCATTTTGGGTATGCTGTACAGGAGCAGTTATACCTACATATTCTGGTTCTATATCATTTGCACTCAAAACAAAATAGTAGGAAAGGTTGGATCTATATGAAAAAAAGAAAACTTGCAGCAGGTATCGCAGCCGCAGCTCTGGTAGCAGTTCTTTCTGTTTCAGCAGCTTACGCAGGAAATCAGGGAAAATCTGTTTCGGCACTTTGGGGTGAAATTTTAAAACAGTCGGCAGATGAAGGAAAAATAAGCACGCAGAGTACAGAGGACGAACCGCTCTATGCAGTCGGAAAAGATGTCTCGATCCCGATGAAAGAATATGAGCAGGTCAAATCTTTCTATCAATTAAAAGGCGAAGATGATGAGCAGGCAGCGAAAGATGCCGACAAAGAGATCAAGCAGTACAATGCACTTTACGCAGCGGCAGTCGAAAACGGCTATACTGTGACGGATGAGCAGGTGCAGGCATACATAGAAGATATGAGGGTACAGCTCGAAAGCGTAGACAATAGCGAAGATATTCAAGACGTGATCGATCAGTTTGATTCGGAGGATGATTATTGGGCATATGAATTTACTGTATACCAGAAACAGCTGCCAATCCAGAATTATGTGTCAGCATTAAATGATGAGTACAATGAAAAAGCAGCAGATGCTTCCTCAGAAGAAGCACAGGAAGAATGGGACACTTATTTTGAAAATCTGAAAGATAAACTTGTAAAAGAGCAGAATTTTCAAAATCAATAATGAAAAAGAAATGAGAAACTGCAGGAACCGGGCGAACACCGGAAAGCAGTCTTGACAAATGAAAACCCGCTTATTATAATGAGGATAATGTCGGGTTTGCGGAGATGCGAAACAATCTGTATTGTATTTTTACATCCGCACGGGACAGGATAAAATGAAGCAAAGGCTGTGAAGGAAAGAAGTAACAGAACAACTGCACAACAGAGAGTTGCCGGCCGGTGAGAGGCACAGATGCGGTTCCTGCGAATACATTCCGGAGCTCTGCACCGAACACAGAAGTGTAAGTAGGCTGCAGCGGAGTGACATCCGTTAACAACGTTAAAGTATTGCTGTGGATAGGTAAAAAATTGCGAAGAACAGCAAAAGGATTTTACATGAAAGGATTCCGATGGCAGTACTTACTGAGGCAGTCTGGTGTGAGCCGGCTGTGAATAAAGGTGGTAACACGAGATTTCAGCTCTCGTCCTTTTCGTATAAGAAGGGCGAGGGCTTTCTACGCTTTTACGCCCTTGGAAAACAAAAAGTCTAAGGAGGAATCAAACGATGGAACAGAACGTATTTGACGTCCTGAAAGAAAGAGGATTTATTGAGCAGACAACGCACGAAGCAGAGATCAGAGAGCTTCTGGGCAAAGAAAAGGTAACATTTTACATTGGATTTGATGCAACCGCAGACAGCCTGACCGCAGGACATTTCCTGACGATCATGGCAATGATGCACATGCAGAGAGCAGGTCACAGACCGATCGCCCTGCTTGGCGGCGGAACCACAATGATCGGTGACCCGTCCGGCAAATCCGATATGCGAAATATGATGACAAAAGAAAAGATCGATTACAATGCAAAGCGTTTCCATGAACAGCTTTCCAGATTCATCGATTTTGACAATGACAAGGCGATCATCGCAAACAATGCAGACTGGCTGCTGGATCTGAATTATGTAGAATTCCTGCGTGAAATCGGGGTACATTTCTCAGTCAACAAAATGCTGACTGCAGAGTGCTACAAACAGAGAATGGAAAGAGGACTGACGTTCTTCGAGTTCAACTACATGCTGATGCAGTCCTACGATTTCCTGAAACTGAACCAGCTGTACGGCTGCCAGATGGAGCTTGGCGGAAACGACCAGTGGTCCAACATTCTGGGCGGTGTTGACCTGATCCGAAGAAAAGAACAGAAACCGGCTTACGGTCTGACCTTCAAGCTGCTGACCACCAGCGAGGGCATCAAGATGGGCAAGACCATGAAGGGTGCAGTATGGCTGGATCCGGAGAAGACTTCCCCGTACGAATTCTACCAGTACTGGAGAAACATCGAAGATGTCAAAGTAGAAGAATGCTTAGGCCTTCTGACCTTCCTTCCGATGGAAGAAGTAAGAAGACTGGGTGCACTGGAAGGTGCAGAGATCAACAAGGCAAAAGAAGTACTGGCATACGAGATCACAAAGATCGTACATGGCGAAGAAGAAGCAGAGAAAGCACAGACTGCTGCAAGAGCACTGTTTGTACAGGGCGGAAAGACCGCAGATATCCCGACCACTTCTTACCCGGCAGCAGAGCTGGAAGAAGGCAAAGATATCCTGACACTTCTGGTGGATACCAAACTTGCAAAGAACCGTTCGGAAGCAAGAAGACTGGTAACACAGGGCGGTGTTTCTGTCAATGATGTAAAAGTAACGGATTTTGCAAAAGTATTTACCAGTGCAGATTTTGATGAAGACGGCGTTCTCCTGATCAAAAAAGGCAAGAAAGGCTATCATCAGATAAAAGCTGACTAAAGTACGTGCAAAAAGCACAGGAGGTGGCAATATGGCAATACTGACAACCTTTATCACAAGCATTGTAGAAATGCTGATCCTTGCAGGTGTATCCTATGGCGGAATCCGCCTCGGAAAAGTGCTGCGTGACCGCAAGGACGCAAAAATGCAGGCAGAAATACAGCCTGAAAAACAGATTTAGATCACACAGGAGGATTTGTTGTGAAAGCATATGGAGTAAACGAACTTAGAAAAATGTTCCTTGAATTTTTCGAGAGCAAGGGACATCTGGCAATGAAGAGCTTTTCACTGGTTCCGCACAATGATAACAGTCTTCTGATTATCAATTCCGGTATGGCACCTCTGAAACCATACTTTACGGGAGCAGAAAAGCCGCCAAGAACACGTGTTACAACCTGCCAGAAATGTATCCGTACAGGCGATATCGAGAATGTAGGTAAGACAGCAAGACATGGTACCTTCTTTGAAATGCTGGGTAACTTCTCTTTCGGCGATTATTTCAAACACGAAGCGATCGCCTGGTCCTGGGAGTTTTTGACCAAGGTAGTCGGACTGGACCCGGAAAGACTGTATCCGTCTATTTACGAGAACGATGAGGAAGCGTTCGAGATCTGGAACAAAGAGATCGGCATTGCACCGGAGCGTATTTTCCGTTTTGGAAAAGAAGACAACTTCTGGGAGCATGGTGCAGGTCCTTGTGGTCCGTGTTCTGAAATCTACTATGACCGCGGTGAAAAATACGGCTGCGGCAAACCGGGATGTACCGTCGGATGTGAGTGCGACCGTTACATGGAAGTATGGAATAACGTGTTCACCCAGTTTGAGAACGACGGAAAAGGCAATTATAGCGAGCTGAAGCAGAAGAACATCGATACTGGTATGGGGCTGGAACGTCTGGCCGTTGTTGTTCAGGATGTTGATTCTATTTTTGATGTAGATACTCTGCAGGCACTTCGCAACAAAGTGTGTGAATTTGCAAATGTAAAATATCAGCAGGATGATGCAAAAGACGTATCCATCCGTCTGATCACGGACCATATCCGTTCTGCTACCTTTATGATCTCCGATGGTATCATGCCGTCAAACGAAGGACGCGGCTATGTACTGCGCCGTCTGATCCGCCGTGCGGCACGCCACGGAAAGATGCTTGGCATCGAAGGCAATTTCTTAAGCAGACTGAGTGAGACTGTCATCGAAGGTTCCAAAGACGGATATCCGGAACTGGAAGAAAAGAAAGAGTTCATTTTTAATGTGCTGACCAAAGAAGAAGAAAAATTCGGCAAGACCATTGATCAGGGTCTGGACATCTTAAACGGTATGGAAGAAGAAATGAAAGGAAAAGGCGAGAAAGTACTTTCCGGAGCAAATGCATTTATGCTGTATGATACGTATGGATTCCCGCTGGATCTGACAAAAGAAATCCTGGAAGAGAAAGGATACAGCATCGATGAGGACGGCTTCAAAGCTGCAATGGAAGAGCAGAGAGTCAAAGCCAGAACTTCACGAAAAGTATCCAACTACATGGGAAAAGATGCAACCGTTTACGATGAGATCGATCCATCCATCACATCCGAATTTGTGGGATATGATAAGCTTTCTTATGAATCTGACATCACCGTACTTACAACGGAGACAGAAGTTGTAGATGCCGTTTCTGACGGAGACAAGGCAACGATCTTCGTAGAACAGACACCGTTCTATGCAACCATGGGCGGTCAGGAAGGCGATACCGGTGTGATCCGCACCGCAGATGCTGAGTTCAAAGTAGAAGAAACAATCAAACTGCTGGGCGGCAAGATCGGACATGTTGGATATGTGACAAAGGGCATGTTCAAAGTCGGCGACAAAGTGACACTGGAAGTTGCACCGGAAGAAAGAGCAGATACCTGCAAGAACCACAGTGCAACGCATCTGCTGCAGAAAGCACTCAAAGCCGTACTCGGAAACCATGTAGAACAGAAAGGTTCCCTGGTAACTCCGGACAGACTGCGTTTTGACTTCACACATTTTGAAGCCATGACAGCAGAAGAGATCGCAAAGACAGAAGCACTGGTAAATAAAGAAATCCAGGCAAACCTTCCGGTTGTGACAAAGATCATGAACATCGACGAAGCCAAGAAAACAGGAGCAATGGCACTGTTTGGGGAAAAATATTCCGAAAACGTACGTGTTGTATCCATGGGAGACTTCTCCATCGAGCTCTGCGGCGGTACCCATGTGGCAAATACCGGCGAGATCCAGGCATTCAAGATCGTATCCGAGGCAGGTGTTGCATCCGGTGTAAGACGTATCGAAGCACTGACCGGTCAGGGTGTATTTGCATATTATAGAGATGTAGAAGAACAGCTGGCAAAAGCAGCAGCCCTTCTGAAAGCCGGAACGCATGAAGTATGCGACAAGATCGAGCATCTGCAGGCAGAAGTAAAATCCCTGCACAGCGGGAACGAAGCTCTGAAGAGTAAGATGGCACAGGGAGCACTTGGAAATGTCATGGACAAGGTTACCGAAGTCAAAGGTGTGAAATTGCTGGCAGCTGCACTGGAAGGCGTTGACATGAACGGACTGCGTGACCTTGGAGACCAGCTCAAAGAAAAACTGGGCGAAGGTGTCGTAGTACTGGCATCTGCAAATGACGGAAAAGTATGCCTGATGGCAACTGCAACCGACGGAGCAATGAAACAGGGTGCCCATGCCGGAAATCTGGTCAAAGGCATCGCACAGATCGTCGGCGGTGGCGGCGGCGGAAGACCGAATATGGCACAGGCCGGCGGCAAAAATCCGGATAAGATCCCGGAAGCGATCGCAGCCGTAGCAGGAATTCTGGAAGATCAGATCAAATAAGCAAAATTTTCATCGAGAAAAAAGAAGAAAAATCTTGACGTTTCGAGAAAATATGCTATAATGTCAGAAGTGCAATAAAATACCCAGACAGTTGTATTATGCACAATCTACAACTGGAGGGAGGTTAGGTGTGAATTTATGTCAAATGTAATCGTAAAAGAAAACGAGACTTTGGACAGTGCTTTACGCCGTTTCAAAAGAAACTGCGCAAAGGCTGGTATTCAGCAGGAGATTCGTAAAAGAGAACATTACGAAAAACCAAGCGTAAGAAGAAAAAAGAAATCCGAAGCAGCGCGTAAGCGTAAATACAACTAATATGTGCAAATGAAGCCTCTGGCAGTGATGCCGGAGGTTTTCTTTATGTCCTGAAAATGAGAGGAATGTATGCTGTGCAAAAGTGTGCTGTCGTTCCCAAAAACAGATGCGAAAAATGTATCGGACCTGTCATGCATGAGCAAATGCCTGCTTATACTGTTTATATAGGAAAAACAGGAGCGTTTTATATGAAAAAGTGGAAAACAAGGGGAATCAGCCTGCTGCTTGCACTGGTGCTCATCACAGGCGGAACGACAGCTGCATTTCCAGGACAGAGTTTTGCAGAAAACGTGGAAATCGAATCACCGGCAGCCTGCCTGATGGAGCTGACGACCGGAAAAATCCTGTATGAAAAAGAGGCGGATACAAGGCGAAGCCCGGCGAGTGTCACCAAGATCATGACCACACTGCTGATCATGGAAGCAATAAAGAGTGGGAAGATCAAACTTCAGGATGAAGTGGTGACAAGTGCTCATGCCAAATCCATGGGCGGCTCGCAGGTATTTCTGGAAGAAGGGGAAAAACAGACGGTTGACACTTTGCTCAAATGTATTCTGGTGGCATCCGGGAACGATGCTTCCGTTGCCATGGCAGAATACATAGGCGGAAGCGAAGAAGCTTTTGTTCAGAAAATGAATGAGCGGGCGGCAGCACTTGGCATGGAGAACACACATTTTGTGGACTGCTGTGGCCTGACGGATTCGGACGATCACTATACAACGCCGCGTGACATTGCAATCATGTCAAGAGAGCTTCTGCTGAACTTTCCACAGATTGAACAATACACAACAATCTGGATGGAGGATATCACACATGTGACGGCAAGAGGCAGCAGTGCCTTTGGGCTTACCAACACCAACAAGCTTCTCAGAAGCTATGACGGCTGTATCGGACTGAAAACAGGCAGTACCGGCAAGGCAAAATTCTGCGTATCGGCAGCGGCAAAACGCGGCGATATCACACTGATCAGCGTGATTATGGCAGGACCGGATTCGAAAATCCGTTTTAAAAATGCAGCGGATTTGCTCAATTATGGATTTGGAATCTGCCGCATCTACAAAGATGAAGAGCCGCCGGAAGCCGGAGAAATCAAAGTGACCGGCGGAAAAAAGAGAAATATTTTGTGCACATACCGGGAACCCTTTTCTTATCTGGATACCGAAGGCGTGGACTTTTCGCAGATTGAACGAAAGCAGATCAAAGAAGAAACACTTGCAGCTCCGGTGAAACAGGGGGAAAAAGCCGGAGAACTGCAGTATTTTCTGAACGGAAAACAGATCGGAAGTGTGGATATCCTGACGACAGAAGAAGTGCAGAGGGCAGGTTTTGTGAATTATTTCCAGGAAGGTGTGGATGCGTTTTTACTTTAGGATCGAAATGATGTTAAGCACCAAAAGATGCCATACGAATTGTTCCGTACTTCGTACTCCCACAATTCTACCCGCTATTCGCATATCGTGAAGCTTACGCTCCACTTTTATGCTCATATCGGGGCGGGTCATTAAGCCATAAAACCACTCCTGTGCAAGCACATCGTGGTTTCAGGCTTTTGACCCTGGCATCAAATATATTTTGACCATAACGACATCCTATGTTATAGTTGTAGTTATGAGAAAGATATTTTATGAGATAGGGACAACAAAAAAACAGAAAGAAGATACCACAAAGCGAGAAATGGTCCTGTTTTGTTTGAGTGACCTGCACGGGACCTGTTACGAACCAGGAAACCGGCCGATCATCGAGTGTGCCTGGAATCAGAAACCGGATCTGATACTGGCTTCGGGCGATATGTTAAGCGGAGACAGGGAGGAGGGTGATGCCATAGCAGTGGCTCTGCTCTCCCGTCTTTCGGATCTTGCACCGGTCTGTTTTGTAAACGGAAACCATGAGATGTGTGTGGAGAGACATCAGCCGGAGCGATATCAGAAATTTATGGATGATCTGAAAAACGGCGGCGTGCAGGTTCTGCACAACGAGACGGCATGGTTCTGGATCGACGGTGAGAAAGTTGCCGTGACCGGGTATGAGCTGCCGTGGGAATATTACCGGCGGTTCAGCCGCAGACATCCGTCCGTTGTCGGCATGGAGCGAAGCATCGGAAAACGAAAACAGGATGCATACCAGATCCTTCTGACACACAATCCGGTCTTTTTTGAAGAATATGCTGCCTGGGGTGCGGACTTTACTTTTGCCGGACATCTGCACGGCGGTTTTATCCGTTTGCCGTATTTTGGCGGAGTCATCAGCCCGCAGTTCCAGCTGTTCCCGAAGTACGACCACGGTCTGTATCAGATGGATACAAGCAGCATGGTCGTCGGTGCCGGCATGGGTAATCATTCCGGCCTGTTTCGGATCAACAATCCGACCGAGATCGTTACCGTGCGGATCAAGAGGTGAAATTATGGGGATTGCAGTAAAATTACAGGCTTTTGAAGGACCACTCGACCTGCTTCTGCACCTGATCGAAAAGAATAAAGTCAGCATTTATGATATACCGATCGCTGAGATCACCGACCAGTACATGGCGTATCTCCATGAAATGAAAAAGCAGGATCTTGGCGTGATGAGTGAGTTCCTTCTGATGGCGGCAACGCTTCTGGATATCAAATCACGGATGCTGCTCCCGAAAGAAGTGAACGAAGAGGGCGAAGAGGAAGATCCGCGTCAGGAACTGGTGCAGCAGCTGCTCGAATATAAGATGTATAAATATATTTCTTATGAACTTAAGGAACGTAGGCAGGATGCCGCCCAGGTTCTCTACCATAAGCAGGATCTGCCGGAAGAAGTGAAGGCATATAAGCAGCCGGTATCCACAGAAGAGCTGCTTGCGGGCGTGACACTTTCCAGGATGCACCGGATTTTTGTGGATATCATACGGCGGCAGAACAACCGCATCGATCCGATCCGCAGTACGTTCGGCACACTGCAGAAAGAAGAAGTAGACATGGATCAGATGCGGGAAAAAGTGGCAGAATATATTGAGCAGCACGAAGTCTGCAATTTTCGAGAACTGCTTCTTGGACAGGCAACGAAAATGCAGGTTATCATAGCATTTCTCATCATTCTGGAGATGATGAAGGAAGGCGTTATTACGATCGTTCAGGAGGAAAGTTTCGGTGAGATCCACATCGCAAAAAACAAGACAGATGAAAGCGGCAGTTGAGGCGATCCTGTTTGCCATGGGCGGATCGGTGGAAGTCGAAAAGATTGCAGCGGCACTTGAGATGAAGGTTGAAAGTACAGAAGAACTGCTCGCAGATATGATGGAGCAATATAAAAAAGAAGACAGAGGGATTCAGATCGTGGAGCTGGAACATGCCTATCAGCTCTGCACCAAAAAAGAGATGTATGAATATCTGATCCGGGTGGCGAAACAGCCCAAAAAGGCAACACTGTCTGATGTGGCACTGGAAACGTTGTCGATCATCGCCTACAAGCAGCCGGTCACAAAAGCGGAGATCGAGAAGATCCGCGGGGTAAAAAGTGACCATGCGATCAATAAACTGATTGAGTATGATCTGGTCAGAGAGCTTGGCAGGATCGATGCACCGGGCAAACCGATCGTTTTTGGGACAACGGAAGAATTTTTACGCAGTTTCGGAGTGCAGTCGTTGGATGAGCTTCCGGTGATCAGCACGGTCAAAATGGAAGACTTTAAAGCAGAGGCAGAAGAAGAAGTACAGCTGAAACTGGACATATAGGGATATTGAGGCAGAAAGATACCGGCCTTTGTATCCGGGAAAGGATTGGAGATGTTTTATGCCAACCACATATACACATGATGTTTTTGGAAAAATGGTTTATCAGAAGCTTCCGGAAAATTTAAAAGAAATCGTGGAAGAGCATATGAATGCTTACCGGATCGGCCAGCATGGACCGGATATTCTTTTTTATTATCATCTGTTCCATGAAAATCCGGTCAATCAGAAGGGAATGGCGATGCATGAACAGATCGCAGCCTCGTTTTTTCGAAAATGCAAAGAATACTGTCAGGAAACCGGGGATGAAGAGGCACTGGCATATGTATTCGGATTTATCTGCCATTATATGCTGGACAGTACGTGTCATCCCTATATTGCAAAATACATGGAGAAGACCGGGGCAAGGCATGATGAGATCGAAACTGAGTTGGATCGTTATCTGATGGAAAGATCGGGGAAGAATCCGTTTCGTTTTAAGCCGGCAGCCCAGCTGAAAGCATCAAAAGAGAGCGTGCGTGCGGTCTCGGCCATTTTGGAACTGCCAGAAAAGACAGTGCGAAAAAGCATAAATTCTCTGAAATTTTATACGGGAATTACGGTGTGCCACAGATTTCCAAAGAGGATGCTTTTGCTGTGGGGGATGCGGCTGACCGGAGCCTATGACAGCATTCAGGGTCATATCATGCGAAAAAGACCGCTCAGACGCTGTGAACAGAGCACAGAGGAGCTGATGGCACTGCTTCGCCTGGCGATTCCGGAGACGGTGACCGTTCTGGAAGATTTTTATGATACGCTCGAAGATATACAGAATCTGAACGGTCGTTTTGAGCGGAATTATGAGTAGAGCGTATCCGATGTGCATAAAAAAAGAAAAAGAACACACACTGTAACATACCGGATGCCGTGTGCATGCGGAAAAAACAGATGGGAAGTGTGTGCAGTGAAAAAAAGAATTACGGTGATCCGAAGCTTTATAATCTTTATGCTGTTGCTGCTTGCAGCACCGGTATCTGCAAAAGCAGAAGATATGCAGCTGTACGCCCAGTCAGCCGTCCTGATGGATGGAGATTCCGGGCGTATTTTGTTTGGAAAAAATGAGCAGGAAGTACGTGCCATGGCGAGCACGACAAAGATCATGACCTGCATTCTGGTACTGGAAAATACAGATCCATCCGATACGGCAGCAGCCTCCGAAAACGCAGCCATGCAGCCAAAAGTACACCTTGGCGTACAAAAGGGAGAAACTTTTTACGTAAAGGATCTGCTTTATTCTCTGATGCTGGAGAGCCACAACGATGCGGCTGTGATCCTGGCAGAAAAGACGGCAGGCAGTGTGGAAGCTTTTGCGGAAAAAATGAATCAGAAAGCAGAAGAGATCGGATGCAGCGACACGCATTTTGTGACACCGAACGGACTCGATGACGAAGATGCGGGCGGAGAACACGCAACGACGGCTGTGGATCTTGCAAGAATCCTGCGTTACTGCATCATGCAGTCACCGAAAAGGGATGAATTTCTTGAAATCACCCGCACAAAAACGTATGAATTTTCAGATGTAGAGCAGAAGAAACATTACAGCTGTTACAATCACAATGCATTCCTCGATATGATGGAAGGGGCACTGACCGGAAAGACTGGATTTACCGGAAAGGCAGGTTACTGTTATGTCGGGGCACTGGAAAGCGAAGGCAGAACCTTTGTGGTGGCACTGCTTGGCTGTGGCTGGCCGAACAACCGGAGCTATAAGTGGACAGATACGAAAAAGCTGATGGATTATGCAAAAGAACATTTTTACATCCGGGAATTTGAAATGAACGCACAGACACCGCAGGTGCTGGTGGAAGACGGGATTCCGGCAAGTGGAAAGATCAAAGATCCATGTCTTGTAAAAACGGCGGTGCAGTCCCGGGGCGGGCAGACAAAAGAGCATAAGATCCGCCTTCTTGTATCGGATGAAGATGAGGTGAAGCTGGTCTGCCATATGAAAACGAAAACAGCGGCTCCCCTTGAAGCAGATACGGTGATGGGAAACGTAACGCTGTTTTTAAATAATGAAAAAATCAAAGAAAACGAGATCGTGACTGCGGATGGGGCAGAACGCATCAGTCTGTCGTGGTGTGCCGGGCAGATCATAAAAAAGTTTTTCATATCCTGATGATGACAGAAATTCAAGTCGAACGCACGTGAGACTTGGCACGCGATTCTGGTCAGCTTTGCTGACATTTACCCAACAGAATCGCTGTGCATCCTCGCGGAGCGTTTATCTTAGTCGGAGATTGCACTCCCACTAAGACAAATTTGTTGCTCGACACTTATAGAAGTGGGAGTCTTCTCCGACTAAGATAAAAGGTCAGAATATCATTCGGTCATTCTTACATGCAAAGTAAGAGGTTTGAGGCTATGTTCAAAATTCAACGAAAGAGTTTAAAATTCAACGAAAAATGAAATAAAATGAATGTGCATGACGGAACATGAATGAAATTCGGATTATTTCTGGTGTTGTGCTACAAAAAAAGTGAGAAAAACGAGAAAATACTTGCTAAATCTTCCAAAAACCATTACAATTACAATCGGCAGAAAATTTTTTTTCTTTTAATAAATTATTAATGGAGGGCTGAACAATGAGTAATACAGCACAAAACTTGGCAAGTACAAGAATCGCTTCTTTACTTGATGAGAACAGCTTTGTTGAAATCGGAGGTTGTGTGACTGCCAGAAACACAGATTTCAACCTGAAGCAGACAGCAACACCGTCAGACGGTGTAATCACAGGTTATGGTGTGATCGACGGCAATCTGGTCTATGTTTACAGCCAGGATGCATCTGTACTGGGCGGCACCATCGGTGAAATGCATGCAAAGAAAATCGCACGTCTGTACGATATGGCATTAAAGATGGGTGCACCGGTGATCGGACTGATCGACTGTGCAGGTATCCGTCTGCAGGAAGCAACCGATGCACTGAATGCACTGGGTGAGATTTATGCAAAACAGGTACTGGCATCCGGTGTGATCCCACAGATCACAGCTGTATTTGGTACCTGCGGCGGCGGTATGGCACTTATGCCGGCTCTGACAGATTTTACATTCATGGAGAGCAAAAACGCAAAATTATTTGTAAATTCTCCGAACGCACTGGAAGGAAACGAAGTTTCCAAATGCAATACCGCATCCGCAAAATTCCAGAGTGAGGACGCAGGACTGGTTGACTTTACTGGCAGCGAAGACGAAGTTCTCTCAGGTATCCGCAAACTGGTAACGCTGCTTCCGGCAAACAACGAAGAAGATGCAGTGGATGACTGCAGCGATGATCTGAACCGTGTATGTGCAGATCTTGCAAATGCAGCAGGCGATACGGCGATCCTTCTTTCCAACATCGCAGATGACCAGGATTTTGTTGAGACAAAAGCGGACTATGCAAAAGAGATGGTAACCGGTTTCCTGAAACTGAACGGAACAACCGTCGGAGCTGTAGCAAACCGTACGGAAGTTTACGGTGCAGACGGTGAAAAAACAGAAGAGTTTGAAGCAGTCCTGACTGCAAGAGGAGCAAGAAAAGCGGCCAGATTCGTAAAATTCTGTGACGCATTCAATATCCCGGTACTGACTCTGACCAATGTAACCGGTTTCAAGGCAGACAAACATTCTGAGAGATGCATCGCAACCGCAGTTGCAGAGATGACACATGCATTTGCAGATGCTACCGTTCCGAAGGTAAATGTGATCATCGGAAAAGCTTACGGAAGTGCCTATGTTGCCATGAACAGCAAGGCAGTCGGAGCAGATATGACTTATGCATGGGAAGATGCGAGCATTGGCATGATGGATGCAAAACTGGCAGCCAAGATCATGTATGCGGATGCTGACGCAGCTACGATAGGCGAAAAGGCAGCAGAATATGCAAGCCTGCAGGAGAGCGTACAGTCCGCAGCAGCAAGAGGATATGTTGATACCATCATTTCCGCAGAAGACACCAGAAAGTATGTAATCGGTGCATTTGAAATGTTATTCACAAAGAGAGAAGACCGCCCGGCGAAAAAACATGGCACGGTATAAGTGAGGTGAATAATATGAATCGAAAATTAAAAAGTTTATTGGCGATGGTCTGTGTACTGGCTCTGACACTTGCCATGTCCGTATGTGCATTTGCAGCAGATACCGTGACAGAGGATGAGGCTGCCAACTACAAGTCCGCAGCAGAGACACTGATCTCACAGATCGCAGGATTTTCTGATGAAGAAATCGAAAACTATCTTGCACAGGATGATGCATTTACCACGGCGACCATGGAGTCCTGGAAAAGTGTAAAAGATGAGCTTGGTGCTTATTCTTCCATCGTTTCCCAGGATGTGGAAAAAGACGGAGACGTTGTTACGATCTCAACCGTTGCTCAGTTTGAAAAAGCAAAAGCAGATGTTGTCCTGATGCTGGATTTAGGTCAGCAGATGTACACCAGCATGACCTACAGCGTACAGTATTCTCTGGCAGCAAATATGCAGCGTGCCGGAATGAACACACTGATGGGAATCGGCATCGTATTTCTGATGCTGGTATTCTTAAGCTTTGTGATCGGACTGTTCAAGTACATAGAGAAATTCCAGAATGTCGGCAAGAAGAAAGCCGCAGAGGAAGCACCGAAAGCAGAAGAGGCACCTGCACCGGCAATCGCCCAGAGCGAAGCGGCAGATGAAGATTTTGCAGATGACCTGGAACTGGTAGCGGTTATTTCCGCAGCGATCGCAGCTTACGAAAATACTTCAGGAGACAGTTTTGTTGTCCGTTCAATCAAGAAATCAAATAAATGGCACAGAGCCTGACAGGAGGATTTGAAATGAAAACATATACAATCACAGTAAATGGTACAGCTTATGATGTAACAGTAGAAGAAGGAACAGGAAGTGCAGCACCTACAGCACCAAAGGCAGCTCCGAAAGCAGCACCAAAAGCAGCTCCAAAAGCAGCTCCGAAGGCAGCAGGTGCAGGTTCCGTTAAAGTAGAAGCTTCCGTACCGGGCAAAGTCCTGAAAATCGAAGCTTCTGTAGGACAGAGCGTAAAAGCAGGTGACAACATTATCATTCTGGAAGCTATGAAGATGGAGATCCCTGTAGTAGCACCTCAGGACGGAACCGTTGCAAGCATTGATGTTGCAGTTGGTGCAGCAGTTGAAAATGGTGATGTTCTGGCAACCATGAACTAAGATATTGGAGGTTGAATTATGTCATACGTAATCGATACGTTGTCCAACCTGCTCCATCAAACGGCGTTTTTTAACCTGACCTGGGGAAACTACCTGATGATCGCAGTTGCCTGTGTATTCCTTTTCCTGGCAATTGCAAAAGGTTTTGAACCGCTGCTTCTGGTTCCGATCGCATTCGGTATGCTTCTGGTTAATATTTACCCGGATATCATGGCATCACCGGAAGAGACATCAAACGGTGTAGGTGGACTTTTACATTATTTCTATTTACTGGATGAGTGGAGTATTCTGCCGTCCCTGATCTTTATGGGTGTCGGTGCGATGACGGACTTTGGTCCGCTGATTGCAAATCCGATCAGTTTCCTGCTTGGTGCAGCAGCACAGCTTGGTATCTATGCAGCTTACTTCCTGGCAATCCTGATGGGATTCAACGGAAAAGCAGCAGCAGCGATCTCCATCATCGGTGGTGCTGACGGCCCGACTTCGATCTTCCTTGCAGGAAAGCTGGGACAGTCCGCACTGATGGGACCGATCGCAGTGGCAGCATATTCTTATATGTCACTGGTGCCGATCATTCAGCCGCCTATCATGAAACTTCTGACCACAGAAAAAGAACGTAAGATCAAAATGCAGCAGCTCCGTCCGGTTTCTAAACTGGAGAAGATCCTGTTCCCGATCATCATCACGATCGTTGTGTGTATGATCCTGCCGACAACAGCTCCGCTGGTTGGTATGCTGATGCTCGGTAACCTGTTCCGCGAGAGCGGTGTTGTAAAACAGCTGACAGAAACTGCTTCAAACGCAATGATGTACATCGTAGTTATCCTGCTTGGTACTTCTGTAGGTGCATCTACAAGTGCAGAAGCATTCCTGAACCTGGATACTCTGAAAATCGTAGCACTTGGTCTGATCGCATTTGCATTCGGTACCGCGGGCGGTGTTCTGTTTGGTAAACTGATGTGCAAGCTCTCAGGCGGCAAGATCAACCCGCTGATCGGTTCCGCAGGTGTGTCTGCCGTACCAATGGCAGCCCGTGTATCTCAGAAAGTCGGTGCAGAGGCAGATCCGACCAACTTCCTGCTGATGCATGCAATGGGACCTAACGTAGCAGGTGTTATCGGTACAGCCGTTGCGGCCGGTACATTCATGGCTATTTTCGGTGTATAAAACGTTATTAACTTAGGAGGATATAGATCATGGCAGATATTGCAAAAAAGCAGAATAATGCAAAAAAACCAGTTGGTATTACAGAAACAATTCTGCGTGACGCACATCAGTCTCTGATTGCAACCCGTATGACAACAGAGCAGATGCTTCCGATCGTAGAAAAAATGGATCAGGTTGGATATCATTCCGTAGAATGCTGGGGAGGTGCAACGTTTGATGCTTCCTTACGTTTCCTGAAAGAAGATCCATGGGAAAGACTTCGTAAATTCCGTGCCGGATTCAAAAACACAAAACTGCAGATGCTGTTCCGTGGACAGAACATCCTGGGATACCGTCCATATGCAGATGATGTGGTAGAATATTTCGTACAGAAATCCATCGCAAACGGTATCGATATCATCCGTATCTTTGACTGTATGAATGACCTGCGTAACCTGCAGACCGCAGTCAAAGCAGCAAACAAAGAAAAAGGACATGCACAGGTAGCACTGTCTTACACCCTGGGTGATGCTTACACCCTGGATTACTGGACAAAGATGGCAAAAGACGTTGAGAACATGGGTGCAGACTCCATCTGTATCAAAGACATGGCAGGTCTTCTGCTTCCGTACAAAGCAACCGAACTGGTAACCGCTCTGAAAAAAGCAGTTAAGATCCCGGTTCAGCTGCATACACACTACACCTCCGGTGTTGCTTCCATGACTTACCTGAAAGCCGTAGAAGCCGGTATCGATGTCATCGATACTGCAATGTCACCGTTCGCACTGGGAACTTCTCAGCCGGCAACCGAAGTTATGGTAGAGACCTTCAAAGGTACACCGTACGACACCGGACTGGATCAGAAGCTTCTGGCAGAGATTGCTGATTACTTCAGACCGATCCGTGACGATGCACTGGAGAGCGGACTGCTCAATCCGAAGAACATGGGCGTAAACATCAAGACACTGCTGTACCAGGTACCGGGCGGAATGCTTTCCAACCTGACCTCTCAGCTGAAAGAACAGCACGCAGAAGACAAGTTCTACGATGTTCTGGAAGAAGTACCGCGTGTAAGAAAAGACCTCGGTGAGTGCCCTCTGGTTACACCGTCCTCACAGATCGTTGGTACACAGGCTGTATTTAACGTGATCATGGGTGAACGTTACAAGATGGTAACCAAAGAGACAAAAGATGTCCTCGCCGGTAAATACGGTGCAACCGCAAAACCGTTCAACAAAGAAGTTCAGAAGAAGTGCATCGGCGATGCGAAGATCATCACATGCCGTCCGGCAGACCTTCTGGAGCCGGAACTTGGCAAACTGGAGAAAGAAATGGCTCAGTGGAAACAGCAGGATGAAGATGTACTGACCTACGCACTGTTCCCACAGGTAGCTGTAGACTTCTTCAAATACAGAGAAGCACAGCAGACAAAGGTAGACCAGACTGTAGCAGATACTAAAAACGGAGCATATCCGGTATAAGCTGAGGATCTGATCAAAACAGTCTGTTTATGACAAAGATTTACAGGACTCTTCCACAGGAAGCGCGAAAGCGTGGAATGTGGGAGAGTTTTTTAGGATTCAAAAGAATATAACAGGATATCATTCAAATGTACATTTGAAAAAAATACCAAAAGTCAGAAGAAAATACATATACTTTCAAATAAAAATTGACCGTTGGTTTCCTGGCAGGTGTAAGGAATGGAAATGTCAGATGTTTTAAAATACTGTTTACAAATGAACAGTATTGCATGTGCAAATGAACGAATTCCCCGAAGGGCACGTAAAAGTGCCTTCTTGGGAATTGTTCA
>ERZ1106963.82-NODE-82-length-136940-cov-7.173927_pt1 | contig 136940 bp, 129 predicted proteins | sample MGYA00403681_ERZ1106963 | MGnify/ENA primary metagenome ERZ1106963 (study PRJEB35170, sample SAMEA104062407) | human gut metagenome | biome: human gut; feature: human-associated habitat; material: faeces | place: Denmark | collected 2012-05-03 ...
ACAACTCGAACTTTTCAACGAGTTCCTATGCTGATTTTTTTACCGGACAGCAGTGTTTCCACCTCATCGTTGTAGGTTTCGTTTTCCGTCAGCACCTGCAATCGCGGTCCCGTGCCGATGGTGTCATTCGCCAGCATCTGCACCAGTCCTTTGGCGTAGGAATTGTTGGCGATTTCATACCGGGAACGCTGCCGGAGAACCTTGCGGACTTCCGGTTTCGCTTCCTGATCGGCAGACATATAATCAGCCATCGCCCAGTGCCGGACATTGTCTTTCGTGGTCTGCGCCGCATCGAAACGGGCGGTTATTTGCCGGTGGAAGTGCGGTTCTTCCGGCGTTTTGTTTTTGAAAATGAGTTTTATCTTCTCAAACATTTCACGCTCCCGGCGGGCTGAGTTTCGTGCGGTGCAAGGCCGCCAGCGGATTCCTTGCCGCCTTCTTCTTCGCCAGATACTCATCGGCGGCGATCTGGTCTTTCAGCGAATGCTGTTCGACCTTCTGCCCGTCAACCTCCGCACTCTTCGGTCCGGCTGCATTCTGACGGATTGCATCGTCAAGATTTTCAGTTTGTTCCGACATTTTCGCTCCTTTCGGTTTGAATTTTCTTTTCCACGGCGTCAATCCGCTCCCCGACCCATGCCATCACATTGACGCACATACTGTTGCCGCAGGCTTTGTACCTTGGGGCATCGGGACATTCGGATTCCGGCTTGCCTTTCCATTTGATGAGGGTATGACCATCGGGAAATCCCATGAGGCGCTCACATTCCACGGGAAGCAACCGTCTCACGGTAGCCTGCCAGCCGATGCCGGGAACTGCGCCTGCGGTAACGGTATTCATGGGATCGCCGTCACCGCCGACACCGATGCCCTGCCGGTTCACTTCATCCTGTTTCTCCGGGTCGCGGGTCGCATTCCGCAAATCAAGCGGAACACATTCGCCGTCAATGACTCCGGAATAATGACCGGGGGCAGTTCCGCATTTCTGCGTCATGGCAAGTTCCTTTTCAGCGGGGCATCCGTAATTGACGTCGAAGGAAACCCCGTACGCCACGGCATGAACGTCTTTCACGGTCTGCGTGTACATGACATTGTCCGTGCTGATCCCCAGCCCCGAACCGCCTTTGCGTTCGGCTTTTGCCATCTTATCCCCGTCAAGGGCAATGATTTCTTCACAGATGCCGTTGCGCCCGGTTGAAATTCCGCAGTTCACGCCCAGCGTTGAAGCGACATCGCCGGTGACCGACATATTGTACGGGTCGATGCCGATGCTCTTTTCACCTTCAACAATCACCGTGTCGGTTCTTGCTCCACCGGCAATGACCGTGTTTCCGGCATCGGCTTTCGTGACATACATTCCCCCGTCCGGACGGTCTTTCCGCTTGCCGTTGGCATCGCAGAAGGTGACGTTGTAGGCAATCGCCGGGATGACCTGACTCCGTACCGTCGGGAAGACTCCCTCCCAATATCCCTGCTGTTCACCGCCCGCATCGTTTTTGATGAATCCTATCGGCTCATCGGCATCCATTGCCTCGACAACTAACTTCTCACAGTCCTGAAAAGTGTTCTTGTTGAAGAGATTCGCTTCCAATGTCGGGCAGACGTCTTTCTCGCCGTTTATCACCAGAGGCGTGTTGTTGCCGCCGGTTCCCCAGCGTCCCAGAACGGTCGGTGATACCGATACCGCTTTCAGTCTTGCGTCGGATGGGTTGTTTTCAAAACATACCGGCTCCTTGTCCGCCATCACCGCTTTGCCGCCCTTGTAATCGGTAGCCATCAGCGTCGGGGAAATCCCTTTTTCATGGACTTCCAGCTGCCGGATGTCGAAACAGTCTTCGCCGTCGGTTGCCGGTTCCACCACGCATTGCAGCCGTCCCTTGTCCGGCATCAGTTGATTGTTGCTGGTAACCGTGAGCGTCCCGGCTTTGTCAGTGCCGTCCCACCACGTTGCCGTCTCCGGCTGGGTAATCAGCGTCTGGTCGTTCCCCGTGGCGATGGTCAGGCTCAATTCATGGGAGACTAAAGCGCCCTTTCCGCCACCGGGCTTTCCGCACCGCATCCGGATTGTGTCTGCCGAAGCAATGCCGCCTTCAGTACCGGAGGCAGCGGTCTGCCCCTTCGTTCTGCACGGTGGAGAATCCCCGCCGCGCATTTCTTCGTCAAATAATACTTGGGCGGGATATTCCCACGAACCAAGATATCCGACAACGAAGAGACGTCTCCGTCGCTGCGGGATTGCCCGCGGAAATTGGGAAACTCTGGTATATTGAGCGTCAAGTATGCGCCACGCCAGTCCGAAACATCCGGGGGCGGGAGAGATGATCCCGCATTTTCTCCATCCGTCTCTGGGGACTTCGATTTCCCATCCGCAGAGCAGCGATAGGAAGCTGGCAAAATCCTTTCCCCCAGAGCTTGAAAGGACACCGGGAACGTTTTCCCAGAGCGTCCAGCGTACCCCTGTGCGGTAAGCCAGTTTAACAAATTCGAGGGCGAGGTTGCCCCGTGGGTCGGCGAGTCCCTTCCGCAAGCCGGCGAGACTGTATGACTGGCAGGGCGTACCGCCGACAATAAGGTCAATTGCTCCATCATAATCCTTTGTGGTTATCTGCGTGAAATCTCCGAGATTGGGAACGGAACCGCCGTCCGGCAGTTCGGCAATCTGCTTTGCCCATGTCTCCCGCTCCTTGCGGTCTTTTTCCCCGTCCGCAGTTTCCGGGGAAAGAGGACGCAGAGGTTTGGTCGCGCCGAACTTCTGTTGAAGCACCGCCGAAGGGAAAGGTTCCACTTCAGCGAAGAACTTCGCTTTCCAGCCAAGCGGCTCCCATGCAAGGCTTGCCGCCTCCACTCCGCTGCATATACTTCCATAGTCCATTTGTCATGCTCCGTTGTTATCGCATTTTGTCTGTTTCCTTATTTGCGAATTTTTTGAAAATGGTCGGTAAAAATCGCCATTTTTTCAAAAAAAAACGCATTTTTTTATTTTCTCTTCATTTTCTGGATTTCCGAGAGTTTCATCTGTCCGGTATCGGCACTTGTCGGCATGGAAAAGACAAGTTTGCCGGACTTCTGCTTTTGGATGTCCGACAACCGCATTGTCATGCCCGCTGACGATTTCCGTGTCGTGGTAATGCCAAGTTCCGGCATAGTTGCACCAAGCATGGAACCGCAGACTGCGCATCCCGCCAGACAGTCCAGCCAATGGTTGTCGTTCCGCTCCGGGCGCAGTTTCCATTCATTCACGGTTCTGCCGCGTCCTACGGTCTTCACATAGTATTCGGCAGTGAGATGTTCCGCAATCAGCTGATGGAGAGACGGATGCCGCCCGTAAAAGGAAAGGCATCCCCGGTCTCCCATCGGAACGGCCAGTCGGGCATGGATGAACGATTTCCAGAAATTGGAATCGAAGATCACGTGCCGGATCGCCCGTTTCCCGATGACATTCGGCATCATCCAGTTGAATCCCAGACGGTCTCCCGGCTGTTTGCGGTACTCGGTCATCGGTTTTGAACTGGCTCCCACATACCGTCCGTGCGCCGGATAGACGATGCCGGAGTAGACGCTCTGGCGGCAAAACTGATATACCACATCCGTTGACTGTCCCCAGTTGGCATCAATCATTGCCCTTTCGATTTTGAGAAGCGCCCCGTCTTCCCGTTCCCATTCTCTGGAAAGCAGGTCGCTGACCAGCTCTTCCAAAGCACCGTAAAGACAGCCTTCCAGTCCCGCGCCGGCGAATTTCATCTGAATCGTCGGGTTTGCCGATGACAGCGAAAACATCCGGTTATGCTGTTCCGGCCATGCGCCGTATTGCAGAACCGCCCCGGTGAAATTCTCCGACCACGCCACAACCGCATAGAAAAGCAGGGTCTTCTGAATATCGATGAAGGCGGTAACCTTGTCGCAGGCAAGCGGGACTTTCCCTTCCGGCAAGCCGTTGATTTTGCTTGCAATCTCATCCACGGAGAGCATCACCTCATCGCCCATATCCTCCGGCAGAGGCTCGTTCTGGTATTCGCTCATGAATGCCGCCTCGTCCTGAAACTTGAGGTTCATGGCGTGTTGCAATGCGGATACTTCATCGTCATTGAACCGCGCCTCCCATTCCACGACCGCGCCCTCGTCCATCTCCTCCCGGTGGGCAATGTAGAAATCCGTTGCGGCTTGAAAGTTGCCGTCCGTGCGGAGCGCCTCTGCCCGGATGTCGGCGTACTCTTCCCAGAGTTTCATGTTTTTCGGCATTTCATACAGCATCCGGGTCTTTTCGCCGTTCCAGTCGGGATGCGTCTGCCGGTTGAGAATGGTATCCGCCATATCGCCGGGACGGATGATGGTACAGGGCATGATGCCGGAAATCTTCTGCCCCGGTCCGGCAAGACCGAGAATATCACCGGCAAGGACGCGTACCCGCTTCCGGGTCTGCTCCAAAGAACCGGCACTCTCCGAGGTCTGCGGGTCATCAATGATGACAAGGCTCGGACGGACGTTTCTGCCGTCGGCGCGTTTGTATTTCATGCCGCGGATTCGTCCCGTGATTCCCGCCACGCGGACGATGATGCCCGATGCCGGACTCTCCGCAATGGTGGGCAGCACGATTTCGTTGGAAGTCCAGGTGATTCTTGTTCTTTCCCCCTTGTAAAGCTGACCGGCACAGCGGTTTGCGATTCCCGCAAGCGAGGCGATGGGAAAGCAGACCTCCGGAAAATCGGCGGCGAGGTGTTCGTTGGTCTCCAGTTCCGTTTTGATGGATTCCAGCATTTCCAGAGCCGCCGCTTCCGTTGCGCCGACCAGCACCACGAATTCCCGATGACCGTAGAGCATGGACCAGAGGGCGGCGCATTCCGTTAAAGTTGACTTCCCGGAACCGCGAGGCATTGCCAATGCGAAGAGACCGCCGTGCAGAACCGCCGTCTCGATCCGGTTGATGACTTTCAGATGGTCATGGCTCCACGCCAAAGTGAAGTTCCCCGGAAAGTAGTTCTCGCAGAACAGTTTGAAGTTGGTCCGGCATCGTTCTTTCATTTCCGGATTTTCGATTTCCGGCAGATTGCCGATGTCGCGGCCGGCAAGCGACTGGGCGGCGTTCCGCAGTCTTTCCGCTTCCTTGCGTTCCTCGTAACTGCGGGCCGTGGAAACCTGAACTTCCGGCTCGGCATGGACTTCATCGAAAAGCCATGCGATGTATTTGAGCAGATTGATGTTGCGGGAATTGTCGGCCGCCGAGATGCGGAAGCCCACCCGGTTGAAATCCCGGTAAATCCGCGGCTGGGAGACCACCGTCCCCAACGGGGATGCGTTGAGCAGACGCCCGATTTCCACGGGTTTCATGGAAAGAGGGTTAATCATTGTTGTCCTCCGTTCTCTGCTGCATGAGCCATGCGGCGTATGCCACAAGGTTGAATGTGCCGTCGGGATTCACCGGAGCGCCGTTTGCCACATCCTGCCGCACCGACTCTTCGGAAACAAGCTGCGCTCCGGACTTGCGGAGCAGTTTGAGGAACTCCTCCTGCGGCAAGGCAGTAAGTTGTATTTGATTCTCCATATAACTCCTTGATAGTGAAGAAATATCGTTTTATTATCGAAACTGCTCTGGCTTATTCAGCAAGGTACGCTTTATTAACAAGCAGAGCAACGGAATATGCTCATAATCAACAACCTGCAAGGAGGTATCAAATGAGCGAAGCAAGTGAAATCAAAGTCGGAAGCAAGGCAATCTTCAAGGTCGGCCGCAATGTGGTCACGGTGGAAGTCCTGCGCCCCGTGGGGGACGGCAGAACGTTCTGGGTGAAAAACCCCGCCACCGGCAAGGAATTCACCATGCCGGACGCGCGTCTCAACGTCCCAACAGTCAGCGTTGACCCGGTCGTCGAACCGACCCCGCCACCGGCAGCCGAGCCGGAAACGGAGGTCGAAGACAACACCCCGAACCCGGCTCCGGAGTCCGGCAAGCCCGATAAACCGGAAAAGAAGATGTCGCTGATGGATGCGGCAGTCGCGGTTCTCAAGGAAGCCGGAAAACCGATGAACACCCGTGAGATGGTCAAGGCGGCAACCGAAAAGGGATACTGGATTCCCACCGACTGCAAGACCCCGGAGCAGACGCTCTACGGCAGCATCTTCCGCGAAATCAAGATGAAGGAACTGCCCCGCATCGTCAAAAGCGACGTGAAGGGCAAGTTCCAAATCGCCTGATCCGTACCGGCAAGCACCCGTCACGCAGACGGGCGTTTGCTTTTGCTCCATTCCACGATGCCCCAGACGGCGAAAGCCAGTTGCACGGCATCCAGCACCGCACGGCTGAACAGTCCCGACCAGAGGTCGAATGCCAGCCATGCGATGTTGCCGAACGCCCACAGATAGAAACAGGAAATGTGTTTTTTCACATTCAGCACCGTCCCCGTCAAACTGACCGCCGTGATGATCCATGTGAAGGTCAGAATCATGCGAACAACCCGTTCCGGCACATATCGGCGAACCGGGGTGTCCGCAGTTTGAACCGCCCGATCAGTTCATCCGTGGAAACAGTCTCTTTATAGGAGACAATTTCGTTGCCCTGCCGGTCGGTCAGCACCACGAGGATTTCCGGCGAACCGATGCGGCAGCTGATGGCGCAGTACGCTTCCGGGCAATCCGGATGTGCTTTGACGTAGTCCAGAGCCTTCTGCCGGGCAAGCAGATTGAGACAGAGGTCGGCTTTCGTGCCGTCCTTCGTCCAGGGACTCCCGCCGCCGATTTTGCAGTTGCCGCCGTAGAAATCCACAGCCAGCTTGCGCCCCGTAGTTCCGCAGTCACCCATCGGACCGTGCCGGAGGAACTTGCCCGTGCCGTTGATGTGGAGGGCATAGTCCCAGTTTCCGTTGCAGCAGAACTGCACGGCGTTGGCGACATCGTAATCGTAATGCCGTGCCGTCATGGGGATCGCCACAACAATCTCCTCGATTTTGTCATCCCGGAGGGTAACCTGCGTTTTGATGTCCAGTCCGGCATAGTGCGTATCGAACAGATGCTTCCCGATTTTCCTTGCCAGCCACCAGTCGCGGGGCATGAAATCCGTCTCCGGCGAATTGACCGCCATCCCGTGAAAGATGCCCTGATCTCCGAGTCCGCCGTTGTTCACCCCTTGGGCAATGTCGGGGGACTGCTGACTGATATGCTGCATTACCGCGATGTCATCGCCGCAGATAGTGTTCTCTGCGCCGAAGCGCTTCTGGTACGCTTTCGTGTAGCCGATCTGATTGACCGCAATCCGCACAAGAGCCTCAATATCCTCCGGCGAGAACTGCGCCTTGCTGGTGATTTCACCGCCCAGTGTCACGAATTGGTCTTTGATTTGCACCTCCAGAGCGTACCGGGTCAGCGGGTCGCGTTCAAGGTATCGGTCCAGCAGAAAGCAGGAAATGTAGTCGGCCATCTTGTCGGGATGACCGAGGGAAACGTATTCGGAAGTTTTAAGCATTGGCACTCTCCAGAAGTTTGGGACAGTTGATGTTGATGATGTTCACGGCTTCGGCAAGAAGCAACCGGGGCAGATATTCTCCAAAAAGATCCATCGAATAACCGACTTCATCGGGGTCTCGGTATTCAATCAGTCTGCCGTTGCCTGCGACGTTTGCTCCGCGCCGGATTGTAGTTTGACGCTGACCGTTCCGTTTGGATTTTGCGCCGTACTTGGTCTTCGGAATGAATTGCAAGGCGTATTCAAGTTTTTGGCGCATGATTGCATTTTCCTCAATCAGCTGCTCACACTGTTCCTTGATGGAAATAAAAAGTTTCTCCAGTGCCTCAATACCCAAATTGGGAGCAATGTACGACCCGGTCTTCCGGATGGACGGCAGAACCTCATGCGTTACCCAGCGGGTAAAAGCTCTGGCTTCAGGTTTCTTGGAAGACGTAATGAGCTGATAAAGACCGGGTTCGCTGACCACATTCACTTTGAGTTTTGCGTTGGCATTTTGGGGGTGGGTTATTTCAAGTACCCCACGTTCATCCTGTTCTAACCGCTGCAATGCCCTCGAAACTTGTGACAATCCCAGCACATAGCAAACATCCTTTGCCACGAACCAAGGTTCTCCGTTTTGCTGAATAATCCGCACCGGCTGATTATGGTAGATTTTCACGATTTCATTCATTTTCAATTTCCCTTTCGTTGGTAATGGCGGGGGTGAGCAACTTCCAGTCGCATCCTTCGCCGTATTTGAATTCTGCCCAGCGGCGCCGGATGACGTCGCAATATTTTTCGTCCAGTTCGACCATGCGGCACTTGCGGCCGGTCTGTTCGCAGGCGATCAGCGTCGAACCGCTGCCGCCGAAATTGTCCAAAACGATTTCACCCCGGCGGGAGGAGTTCTGAATCAGATAGACCAGCATCTCCACCGGCTTCATGGACGGGTGAACATCGTTGCATTTCGGCTTGTCGAAATTCAGCAGATTGCACTGGCACCGGTCGGAGTACCAGTTGTGAGACGCTCCCGGCTTCCAGCCGTAGAGGCACGATTCGCTCTGGTAGTGATAATCGAACCGCCCCAGAACGAAACTGTTCTTGATCCAGTACAGCGTCTCATGGACTTCCAGTTCGTTGTCCCGTGCCGCCAGCCGGAAATTGCTGGATTCACTGTCGGAATGGAAGATGTAGAAACTGCCGCCCTGTTTGAGAACGGAAGATGCGCAGGCGAATGCGCCGTTGAGGAACTCCCGGAACTTTCCGTCCTCCATGTTGTCGTTCTGAATCGTCAGTCCGTTGCTCCCGGTGAGCGCCACATTGTACGGCGGGTCAACGAGATAGAGGTCAGCCTTTTCCTCCGGCATCAGTTTTGCGATGTCCTCTGCCTTGGTGCTGTCTCCGCACAAGAGGATATGTTCCCCCAGCCGGTAGCAGGTTCCCCGGACGCTTTCCGCCGTTTCCGGAACCTCCGGCACGGCATCCGGCTCGGTTTCGCCATCGGTGACGGTCTTGTCATCGCCGCCGTTCAGCAGCCGGTCCAGTTCCTCCGTATCGAAACCGAGAAGCGAGAGGTCGTAGTCGGCGCTCTGCAATTCCCTGATCTCCAACGGCAGAAGGTCATAATTCCACTCCGCGATTTCGCCGGTTTTGTTATCGGCAATGCGGAATGCCTGAATCTGCTCCGGGGTGAGATCGGCGGCAACATGGACCGGCATTTCCGTCAACCCCAGTTTGATGGCCGCTTTCAAGCGGGTATGCCCGCAGACTATGACCATGTCTTTGTCCACCACGATGGGAGAGCGCCAGCCGAACTCCTTGATGGATTTCGCCACGGCATCCACCGCGTCATCGTTGAACCGGGGATTTTTTTCGTAAGGATGAATCTCCGAAACCTTCATGTAGGTGATTTGAAGCATAAAATGCCTTTCCGTTAGTGAGTTTTTGAGAAAAAAAAGTCCGTCTGCGGCTCTACATCGGTCCGCAACCAACTTTCTGCGGGTCCTTGAGTCCTTCCGCCGCCCTCTGGAGAGGGTCTGCATCGGGGGAACCGCTGATTTTTGAGATTTTCGAGGACCGTTTTTCGCATCCCGTGCTATTTCCGTCGAAAATCGGGCATCGCCCTTGTGCGGGGTCGGCTCTCGTTACGCATGGGCGGCTCTGCCACGCCCAGCGGTGGGCGTTCCACGCGCGCTGTCGCGTCATAACGCACGGCTCAAGACTTCTACTGCGTGAGCGTCATCGTGCGTCCTGCGCCCCCTTGCAACGCGTTTGGAAAGTGTCAAAATTCCTTTACGCTTTCCCGGTGGGCTTGCGTCCAAGCACCCGGTAAGAATGCTTGAGATTTCCGCTGTGCGTAACCCATTCCAGATTGCAGGCGCGGTTGTCGTACTTGTTGCCGTTGATGTGGTTGACCTCCGCTCCGGCGAACCACGTGTCGTGATGCCATGCAAGGGCAACGAGGCGGTGAACATAGTGATTCACTCCTCCGATTTTCACATCCATGTAGTGCGCCTTGCCGTTGGTAACGCGCAGTCTCGGTTCAAGCACCGTGCCGGGGATGACCTTCCGATAGGTCTTCATCCCGATGTGCGACCGGACGGAACGGGACTTGCTCCGTATCGCTCCGCTGTCCGATGCCTCATACATCGGCAGACCGGGAATTGTTTTCAACACCATTGCCATCCTCCAGTTGGACAAGTTTTACGCGCACGCGTAATACCCCCCATTTTTCTGCCAAAAAAAAGAATTATTCAAATATATGGCCAACCGTCCAACACATATATATTATATATTGATTTTAAGGCAGTTAAGTGGTTGGACTCACCCCGTCCAACTTGCCGTCCAACGTCCAACTTTGTTTTTGAAGAGTTGGACGATTTTGGAAAACTTGGACGCGGTTGGACGCATCAATCGTCCCACTCCGGCGGGGTGTTGATAATGGAATAGCGGTTCTCTTTCTTTTCGACAAGTCCGCGGTCTTCCAATTCCATAAGCGCTTCACGTCGTTCCTTTCCGGTGCTGTTGCGGACACCGCTCCAGGAAATTTCTTTAAGCGTTACCCCGTTGCCTTTATCCAACGCCCGGATTTTCCGAAACACCTTCTGCATCAGCTTCTCCCGTTCCTTGATTAAAGGAAGGGTGTCATTGATGCGGAGCAGAAGTTTTTCAGCCTGACCGTAAAACCAGAGCGCAAGGATTTTCGCACGATCCCAGCTGTCATCGGTGATTTTCACCGTGTCATTTCGTTCGCCGCGACGAACGGAAAGCACGAGCGCCAGTCGGGGATAGTATTCGTTTGCCAAACGCTTCCAGCTGGTATCCAGTTCCGGTGCGGCCAGTTTGCTGAAAAGCACAAGCAGTTCATGCGCATACCCCAGCGGCACATCCACCTTTCCGCGTTTGTTCCGGAAGAGGTCAAGACTCTCGGCGAACTTCTTCACGACCGCTTCGTTGTCGTAGATGTTCGCTTCGCAGTTGAACTCCGGCACGACCGAAAAAAGGAATCGTCCCAGAAATCCGCTGTGCAGATCGGTGATCCTTGCCGTTGCTTCAAACACATCCGGCTGGATGAATGCCACCACGTTGGGAGCGCTGTACGGCGCTTCACGGGAACTGCCGCTTTTGCCGCGGTTGGAGAAATTCTGTTTGAAGAATCCCTTGTTGAAAGCCGTGGTGAGAAATTCCGTTGCCCGGTGCTGCCAGCACTTTTCGTCCAGAAACGGCTGCAGTTCCGAAATGGCGAGAATGCCGTTGGGGATGTTGATGTACGCATCCGCGAGACCTTCCGCCGAGCCGGAATTGCCGATATACCATCCGAAATAATTTGCCATGATATCCACGAGTCCTCCTATGTCTTTTCCGCTGCCGGACGGGGCGGCAAGCATTGCGTAAAAGTTGCAGATTTGTCCGTCGCCAGTATTGATGCGGAGCCGGGCAAGTTCTTTGCCGAATCCGGCAACGCCCTTGAGATTGCCGTCTCCCACGCGCTGGTCTTCCGATGTGATCCGCTGCGACAGCGCCGCACCGCAGAGAACGAGCGCCTTGGGCAGAACGGCTTCAACGGGAAGAGGTGGATGCGCCACGTTGGCAAGCAGGTCGCACATCTCTCCGAGAACAGTTCCGTCCAATGCTTTCCGAACATCCGCAGAGGTCAGCTTGCGCCAAGGCGGGATTTCCTTTTCCGGTTCCGATGCGGTTTGTTCCTTTTCGGCATTGCCTTTCTGCTTCAGAATGCCGGAAACATCCACATCGGGGTACTCCGTTTCCTTTTTGTGGTCGTAGCATCCCGGCTGACGCAGAACGCGGAACTTTTCCCAGTTGTAATGGCTGCAACTGTCATGCAGACAGGTGAATTGTATCCCGCCGTCATCAAACGCTGTGATTACCGCCGGATTGTTGGTCTGCTCCGGATTGAACGGACAGACTTTGAATTGCCACTTCCGTCCGGGAACGCCGCCTTTATTATATGGAATAGGCGGTCCGGCATCGGGCGCGTATTTCGCAATCCAGTCATCCAGATTGAACCCGTCCTCTTCGTAGCAGACGCGTCCCCTGACATCCGAAACGACCGGTGCGGGGGACGGCTGCGCACTACCGAGAACGACTTTCAACTGCTCTTCCGTCACGGGAACGATCTTTTCCGGCGCTTCAAGGATTTTCGCCATCCGGTGCGGTCGTCCGCAGACTTTCCCGTCGGCATCATCTCCCTTGCGGTTCATGGTGCCGGGAAGACGGACGATGCGCGCCGGATTGAACACGGAAAGGTCGATCTTCACCTTGTCATCGTTGAAATACTGCAAGGCTGTGAGGACGTTCTGCACCAGCCCGTCATCTGCCGTCGGCAAATCTATGCGGTAAGTGAGATGCGCTCCGTTACCGCTGTCGGTCAGGATCGGCGACTGCCAGCCGATTTTCGCAAGTTCATCCCGGATTGACTTTGCTTTCTCAATGGCGTATTCATGTTCCTCGTCATTGCTTGCGATGCCGGATTCCCGGACCGGGTCGCAATCAATGAGAAGCCAGTGGCGGCATTCGATGTTGTCATCGCCGGTTGCCGTTGCGTTTTTGCCGGACAGAAGCTTGTAAACCGCCCGTGCCAGCAGATTCTTTTTGACGGGGTTGATAGTGACGTAAATGCCGTCGGCAAAACGGATTTTCTCAATGGCGTCTGCCGCTTCTTTGATGTGGTCATAATCAAAATACCCCGTTTCGGTATGCGGATTCCGGTACAGCCCGGTGGATGCGCCAAGGGCGCGAACCTCGAAGACATCCCCCGGCTGAAACCAAAGAGTCAGAGCGCGGACGATCTCTTCTTTGTCGATCATCTTGCGCCGACCTCCAGTACCACGGCAACGAATGCCGGAGCGGTGACCCGGTCAAGCCATTTTCCCAGACGGATCACAACCTTCCGTCTGCTGTGAACGAGGATTTCGCGGATGTCATCGGCTCCGACCATCCGGCAGTTCTGCGGACCGCCGGAGGTTTCCAGACGGACGTATTCCGGCGTTGAACCGCAGTAACGGCCGAGGATTTTGTTCGGATTGGGGTATCCGAGAATGTTGCAGATGTCCGTTGCGGAAAATTTCCGGATGCCGTTTATGGTGACGGTACGCACGATACGCTTCCCGAACGGGAGATTGACGGGTTGATTACACATTTTCAGTTCCTTCCTGATTGATGTTTTTGAGAAGCCGGATCGCCATCGCGGCGGTCTGCACGGCTTCGGTGATGATTTCTTTTTTGCCGGACCGGGTCTCGTCAAAGGTGTTTGCGGCACGGAGAGTCTCCCCGGCTTCTTCGGCAAGGATTGCCGATGCTTTCACAAGGTCGGTCGGCCACGCCGGGTGGATTTTCTCGGCGCGTTCCAGTTCAGCCATGACGAGACAGAGGATATGTTCAGTTTTCATGCTTCAACTGCGCCTCCGCTTTCAGCAGAGCATCAAGATGCTCCTTTGCTTCGTCCCGAACCTTTGCCAGCAGCTTTTCGTACTCATCGCACCTCTGCATAAAGGTCTCAAAGCATTCCCGGTAGTCCGTCCCGGTGCCGTGGGGCGTGAGAAGAAGGTCGTAATTCGTCATGAAGAATCCCGGCTCCTTCGTCCCTTCCTGCTTTTTGCTGATGTGCCAGCGGTTGTCGGTACTGACCAGTTCCTGCGTCACGTTCTGTTCGGTAACTTTCCATTCGATTTCAGGCATTTGTGTCTCCTTCAGTTCTTGTTTTCGTCATCGTCATCGTACCAGTTTGTCAGGGTGGCAAGGGCAAAACCGAGTTTCGCCGTTGCTTCATCCATCTGCCACTGGATTTCCGAGTTCCAATCAGGTCTCTGCTCGAACACGTATTCCAGTTCGTTGTGAATCGCTTCCAGCAGATTCAACGCATTCGCCAGACGCTTCTTTGAGCAGTCGATCTGCTCACGACAGTCTTTTACCATGTTTTACCCCTCCGTTACGCTGTCCGGATTTTCTTCCATTGCCTCGGCGCAGTCATCCAGCCGTGCCACCAACCGGGCGTTTTCCTCAATTTCTTCACGGAATTCCCGGACTTTCATCGCGATGAATTCCTGCCACGGATACTCATTTCCCTCATCGTCCTTCATCATTGCCGGGGGAGTCGATGCCATGTAGGCAAGGATTTCACGCCAGAGCATATCATTGATGCCCTGACATTCTTCCCGTTTGCTGTCGATCTCCCGTTTCCCGATGTGGGAGAGGTATCCCTCGTGCTTGTAATAGGTTCCCCAGCTCATTTTCAGTTCCTTTCCGCGTGAGCGTAACGCTTCACGTTGTAGTTTTTGTCATGGGCATTGCCGACGACCCGGCAGTTCTGCCACCGGGTGAGACGGCTGATGTGCGCTCCACGGGTAACGCCGTCCAGAATGTATCTGCCCTCGCTGCTGTTGTACCGGACGATGAACAGTCCCACCGGGCGGCCGAAGGAATTGCAGACCTCCACCACGTCATTGGTGAAAATCTTCTTTTCCTCCTGGTCCAGCAGTCCCGTCCACTGGTCGATGATGCAGTCTTCCCGGTCAAGGGAGACTACATCCCCGTCAATGACGGCGGAAACCTGCTCGTCATCGAAGCCGAGGATGTTCACGATCCTCCCGGCGGTCTTGTCGTAGGCGCGGAACTCAAAATCGAATTCCGGCTGACGGATGTAATTGAAATCCATTGTGTTCTCCTTCGTTAGAATGTCACGGTTGCGGTCAACATCGCCGCCGCAATCCAGTAAATGGTGCGTTTCCAGTCGCAGTTGCAGGCGTATGCCACGGCTGCGCAGAGGTCAAGTGCCATCAAAATGATGGGAAAAATCTTTGTCATCTGTATTTCCTTGTGTTTGAGCGTTATAGTCTCTGAATAATCTCGATGAAAGCGTTGAAAGGCGTTTATGACCTTTACGCCATCGGAATAATCTCCGGGAAAGCGTTTACAGCGTGTACAGGCTTTTACACTGTCTCTTTCTGCCCGCAGATTCCGGCATTTTATGCAGCAAACCGCCGTTTATGGGCAGAATAACCGGGCAAAGTATCGGGATAATCTCCGATAATCGCGTTTATACTGTTCAAAGCGTTTACGCTCTCTCACAGTATTCGGATCATCTCGATAATCCTGTTAAAGGCGTTACACTGCTTTACGACATCCGGACAGTTCCGGGGAAAGCGTTACAACCTGTAACGCTGCCTTACGCCATCTCCAAAATCCCCGGCAGAGCGTGGGATAGTGTAACGTTGTTTTACGCTTAAAACGGGATTTCATCCAGTTCTTCCTGACTGACTCCGAGGTCGGCAGGGCTGTTGCTCGGCCAGTCTTCCTCGTCCGCGGAGATTTCCGCTAAATCATCTCCCGGCTCTCTCAAGACGGGGCGCTCGCCGAGGACGCATTTGCTGATCCGGTCGAACTTTTCCCCCGCCACGGACTTCACCGTGATGCTTTTCGGCACTGCCAGCAGTCCCTGATTCGCCAGAGCCACGGCTTCCCGTGCTGTCCGGGGAATCGTACAGCCGATTGCGGCGCGGTTCTTCCACCATTTCACGAATTTATCGCGGGCGTATCCGGTATGCTCCGGACAAACCCATTCGCTTTTGAAATCATTCAGTGAAATCTGGTAGTCCACCCGCATCGTCTTCGGCGTATCCGGGTCGGCATAGCGTTTCTCGTGTACCTGGTAGTAGACGCCTTGAACATCATATTCATCGGTGAAAGTTTCGCCGGAAATGATGCCTTCACGGCTGGCGTGTTCCGTCAGATTCGTCTTCTGCGGAGGCGGGAATTCGTATCCGCAGTCGGGGCATTTCTGATACGCCGCGTGAATCAGGGCGTTGCACTGCGGACACTTCTTCGCCGGAGCATCTCCGTTTCCGGGAGTTTTATCCGTCACGCGAATCATATCAACCGGGCCGTGCCGCAGAATGTTCCCGCCGTAGTCCAGAACAAGGCAGTTTTCCTTTCCGGTTTCGGGCAAAAGACGTGTTCCGCGTCCCACCATCTGTATCAGCAGTCCGGCTGAATTGGTCGGTCGCAGCAGCACGATGCAATCCGTGTTCGGCGCATCGAACCCCGTGGTCAACACGTTCACGTTGCAGAGAAACTTCAACGGCGGTTTCATCGTGCCGAAGAGGTCAGCCGGTACGGATTGCCCCTTGAAACGGTCAAGGATTTCAGCCCGTTCACCCGGCGATGTCTCCCCGGTGACGATGGCGCATTCCTGACCGCTGTAATAGGCGATCTTTTCCGCCACGTGTTTGCAATGTTCCACCGAGGTGGTGAAAATCAGCACGGATTTGCGGTCTTTCGTGAGATCGACGATTTCCCGGCAGGCAGAGGATACCAGTTGTTCGGTATCCATTGCCGCCGCGATTTCATCTCCGATGAACTCTCCGCCACGGACATGGAGATTGTCCAGTTTCGCTTCGGCGCGTCCGGCACGGGAGATGAGCGGAGCAAGGTATCCCTGCGTAATCATCTCCTTGAGACCCGCTTCGTAGCATACCTCGTTGAGCAGATTTTCCGGCTTGCAGATGAGACCGCCTTTCAGCCGGAACGGTGTCGCCGTCAGTCCGATGAGCCGGACGTGCGGGTTGATAATCTGCATATCCTTGAGGAAAGACCGGTACATCCCGTCTCCATCGGGCGCAATGAGGTGCGCTTCATCCACGATAATGAGATCGAACGCGCCGAGGTCACAGGCCTTGTCATAGACCGACTGGATGCCCGCCACGATGACGGATTCTTCCGTATCCCGTGATTTCAATCCCGCCGAGAAGATGCCGATTTGAATATCCGGGCAGAGGATTTTAATCTTCCCGGCGTTTTGTTCCAGCAGTTCCTTCACATGAGCGAGAATGAGTACGCGCCCGTTCCATTGTGCCACGGCATCCCGGACCAGTTTTGCGATGACCAGCGACTTCCCCGTACCTGTTGGCAGTACCACGCACGGATTATCGTCCCGTTCCCGCAGATGCTTATAGACGGCTTCCACTGCCGCCTGCTGGTAAGGTCGGAGAGTCAGCATTCTTCGTCTCCAAGGCGTATTCCCGCCTGACGCAGCCCGATGGCGATCTGCAATTTGATGCCTTCCAGTTCCGCAGAACTGATTTTCGCCGCCTTGCAGATTTCCCTTTCCGTTGCATTCCGCATGAAAAGGAAACATACCATGCGCTGCTTATCGTCCTCAAGCGAAGCGAGGAAGTTTTCAACAATGCGGTCCCGCTCTTGCCTTGTCTGGAGTTTCTTCATATTCTTTTATCCTTATGTACATCATGCCGTTGGGCGGCATTGGTTCGCGTTTTGTGATGGTGAGTTTCTTTATCTGTGAATCGTCCCGATAGAGACCGCCGAAGGTGAAGGAATCCAGGAGGCACTTAAGCAGATTGTCAAGGTCTCGCCGTCTGTTGTCCGGGGGATAGGCGTCCACCGCCAGTTCCACGGCATTTTCAAACGGCCGGATTTTCCGCTCTCCCAGCAGGGAGACGATAGTTTCACGGTACTTTCGTCCGTCCCTGCTGATGAGAACCCTCGGGCCGACGTGCCTGTAATAATGGTTTACGCTCGGCGGCCACGGGAGTTCAAATTCCAGCGCCATTATTTTCTCGCCCACGGCGGTGCGGCATTCGCATCCGTCTGCGGAGCCGTTGCCGAAGCTGGAGCGGCTGCCGGAACCGGGGCAAACGATTTGACCTCGTTGGTCATCTCATCGTCCTGATTCTTGCGGCACTTGACCGTGATCTGCAGCGGAAGATTGTGCAGTTCCACGGAATCGCCCGGATGAAGAACATTGACCGCACGGCAGATTGCAGCCAGATCGGCACGGGCGTATTTCACTGCCTCCGTGTTGGGATGCTCGATATTGAGACGGGTCCAGACTTTGCGTCCGGCGTATTCGCCTTCGGTGATTTCAAACTCCAGTTGAAGATAGCGTCCGTTGCCGGAGCGGGTGTCTTTCATGTCGGAAGCGGTGATGACGGCAATGTATTTGCCTGCGGGGATCGCCTCAAACGGAACGCTCGGTTCGACGGTTTCGGCATCAAAATTGAGGGTAGACATAGGTTTCTTCCTTTCAGTTATGCCAGCGCCATGGCCGGCTTGTTATTGTGAATTACAGGGTTCTTGGGACAATTCTTTTGAGCGGCGACCGCCGGAGCAGACGGACAGCGCAGGTGTTCAAAGTAGACGAGACCGGGCATGAAATCGTCGCGGATCATCCGGCACTTGCTGCCTTTGAGGATGCGCCGTCCGCAGAGATCGCAGATGAGGTCGCGCCTCGCCACGATTATTTTTTCGGACATTTTTCCACCTCATACGCCTTGCGGTCCTTGAATTCCTGCTGTTTGCCTTTGTTCCAGTTGCTCACCGGACGGAAATACCCGGTGACGCGGCTGTACACTTCCGTTTTTTCATTGCATTTCGCCATTTTTGACCTCCAGTGCTTTCTGATATGCGTTGATGAATGCAGTCCAGGAGAGCGGGATTTCGCTCGGCAGACTGAATCTGTTTTTTGCGATGCAGGCCGGTGAGCCGACCGTGCGGATGAAACGATCTCCGCCGTCTGCGCCGATGGGCGTTGCCACGGAGCGGTCGTTGCCGTCTTTGGAAAGGCGGAACTTTTTGTTTGCGAAAAGCACAGCATCGACCCATTCGGCAATGAGACCTGCAGCGTGTTTGTGCAGACGAGGCGTGTACCTGTCATACGCCGCATTTTCCGGGTCCTCAAACCGCTCCACTTTCGCATGGGCAACGAGGATGACGATCATATTCCGTTTATCGCGGAGTTCCTGCAAAAGGTTGATGACCTTGCGCCAGTGAGCCAGCGCATCCACATAGCCCTTGCCATACCCGCCATCCGCTTTTTCGATGGATCGGACACCGAACTCACGGCAGACCTCATCGAAAATCAGCCGCTCAAGCCAGTCTGCGGAGTCGATGACCACCGTTTGGAAATCGTGCGGTTCATCACGGAGCGCCGTCAGTTCGGCAAGCACCTCCGATACGCTGGTCGCCAACGGAAATTTACGGCAGTTGATTTCTCCGAGACCATCCTCCGTTTGAATGAAAATCGGATTGGGAGCGGATGCGCCAAAGGTCGATTTCCCCACGCCTTCGCTGCCGTAAATCATGAGGCGCGGCGGTTTGTTTTCGCGCCCAGATTGAATGTTGTCAAGCATACTCATGTTGATAAATTCCTTTATGTTAGAGGTTGTCGATGATTCGGATTTCTTCGTAGCCGGTCGGCCAGATGCCGGTTCGGCGGCATTCAATGCTCCGTGCCAGTGCGCTTCGGTTCGCCTGTTCAGCGAAATCCAGCACTTCCTGGGTCAGTTTCCAAACGCCGGTGGAAAACTGTTCGTTTTTCTCCGTTGCGATGATATGCACGGGAACGGTGATGCCGGTCACTTCCCGGATGACCGCCCGGTAGAATGCCATCTGGTGGATGTAGCCGTAACGGCGACAGTCGCTTTCAAACCACTTGAGGCTGTCGCAGGTCTTGAAATCGACCAGACCGGCTTGCGGATTGAACCAGTCCATTCTGATTTGGCACGGCACTCCGCAATAGGCAGTGCGGACCACTCCCTCCGCAACACCGTCTGACAGAAGCGATACCGCTACTGGGTGCATCAGGACGGATGCCTGAATTTTTGCGATGAAACCGAAATCCTTGCCGCTCACGACCTCGCGGTCAAGACTGTTCTTCCATTCGGTATACGCCTTGGTGCTTTTGCCGAAAGGTTCGCCGGTCTTCGGATTGACGGGACCGTCGCTCACGACGAAATCCCGGTCAAACGCCTGTCTGCCCTCAAGGATCAAGCAGTGCGCCGCTCTGCCGAGGGCAAACGCGGCAGATTCGGTTTCTTCGATTTCCCCGTTTATTTCCTTATAATAAAGAGCGGGGCTTTCGCGGAAGTCTGCCAGCAGATGGCTGGACATGAACTCGCCGCGACGACTGCGGGCGTGGTATTCGTCCGCCGGTTCAAAGGTGACAAAGTCTTTCATCTTGTTTCTCCATTGGGTTGTTGTTGGGTAGTTGATTTTGTCTGTTTCCTTATTTGCGGAATTTTTGAAAATGGTCGGTAAAAACGGGGGTGTTTTGAAAAAAAAGTCGAAAATATTTTTTCCCGGATTGACTTTTTATGTTGTTTAGTGTATATTAAACAATGGATACAAGGAAAGGGTTCTATGGAACAGGAAAAGAAATTCGGAGATATCGTCAGGGAAGCTCGGGAACGACTCAAAGTCGGTAATCCTGAATTCTCCTTGCGCCGTTTTGCCGTGCGCGTGGGAATCAGTCCGACTTTCTTGAGCAAGGTTGAAACGAATGAATTCACCGCCCCAAAAGCGGAAAAGGTGATAAAAATCGCGGAGGCCCTCGGTCTTGACCCCAATATGCTTCTTGCTAAAGCCAGTAGAATTGCCCCTGATCTGAAACGGATTGTTACTGAAAAGCAGCCGGAGATGGCGGAGTTCCTTCGCACCGCAGAAGGAATGTCTGCCGCGCAATGGCAGGAAATGCTTGCAGCGGCAAAAAAGATCAAGGAGGGCGGCAATGGCGAAAATTAAACGCCTTGAGCTGGATGATATTGAAATCGAAGCGTGGAATTTGCTGCATGATTACAGCGAGAAGGTTGAAAAAGTTCTCGCTCCCCCAGTCCCGGTGGTAGAGATTTTCGACTGTTTTCTGAATTTCACGATGCGCTTTCAAGACCTCCGGCAGAAATACGGAAATGACAAGATTTTGGCGGAAATCTATATTCTGTCAAAAAAGGTCATTGTTGACCAGTCTCTTGACCCCGAAGTCCACCCGGACAAGGAAGGTCGCTACAATTTTACCCTTGCACATGAAATCGGACACTGGGTGTTGCACCGCCATGATGTCATTGCCGTTGCGGATATTCCCGATATGTTCGGAACTGTTCCTCCGCCTGCCATCTGCCGTGATGGCAGCAAAGATCCATGCGAATGGCAGGCTGACCGTTTTGCCGCTGCCTTGCTGATGCCGAAGGATTTTATCGAAACCATCTGGCAGAAACACTTTCCGGAAGGAACTCTCAATGTTTTTCAGGAAATGCAGGAAAAACGGAAAAAGTTCCACATCCCGGACAGCGATCCGTCACCGATCTGCGATGCCGTCCGGCAACTTGCTCCGGAATTTCATGTCTCCATGCAGGCTCTTCAAAAACGTCTGCGCGATTTGAGATATCTGGATTTCAACATGCCGCAGGATACATTGTTTTAATGGATGAATTTTTTTTTTTGCCCCGTTTAGTTTTACCTCAACAAGTACAAATCAAGGAGATGCACAATGGCAAGTTTCAAACCATCAAGAATATTTCGCGGGATAAGCAACAAGAATCTGAAAAGCATTTTTGACCGTTTTCAGATTGAGGTTCCTTATGTGAATTGGGAATCCGAAAAGACCGATGTCAAGAGTTTGGTAGAATTTTGGAAAGACCTCCGGCTTGATCCGAAGGATGCCACTAACAGGGTCGGCGGGTTGTTCCGTCTTTTTCAGGAGATTCACGAAGTCGCAGATGCCAAGGTGAAAGCAAACCGTGTCATCAGAGAACAGATTGAATGGGACGGCAACAGAATCAAACTGCCGGATGAATTCGACACATGGACCGCTTATGAGCAGGTCGCGTACATTTATATAAACCACAATGCGCTTTGGAAACCGCTGGTCAATAAAATGCAGGTGGATGACATTCAAAACCGTGAAAAATGGCGGGAGTATGGAAATCTGCCGATGAAGGAAATTGATTTTGACAACGTGAAAAAGGGGGTGGAGAGCGCAATTTGCGAATTTTTCCGTCCAATGAAAAAATGCCGTGTCTGCCGGGTGGAACAGTATGCTTTCACCAACGATGTCCAGTCTTTTTTTGCCACGCTGGATGATGAGCCGACCTATATCGAAACAAAGAACGAAAAGGACGGCGATTTTGAATTTCAGAGGATTGTCATGCCGTTCCGGGTTACCTTCGCATACAATTATAAGGAAGGGGAGTTTTCACTCTATGTTGAAAATCTGCCCGGCAAAGAAAAGGACCAGCTTGCCGATCACATTCTTTCGGCATTGCTGGTGCTTCCGGGGGAATATATCCGTATCGGGAAAGACCGTTTTGATTTGTCGCGGTTCAATGATTTCAACTGCGAACTGCCGATATGTCCCGGCATTTCGGCATCGCGGGTAAAAGCCATCATGCTCGTTCCGTTTGACGATCCGGATGAAAAGGTTTTCTTTGAAAGCAGAACGCGCAGTGCATATGACTGCGCAAAGAAACGGCTGGGCGTTGATCGGAACGATGACTACTCCACCAAGCGGGTCACCATAACCGTTGATATAACCAATCCGGCGCTGGATTTCCGAACGCTGACATTTGAATTGAGCGAGAAGACCTGTACCTTGAAAAGCATGTCGGAAGACCGCAGGGTCTTCGGCGAAAAACTGCTCAAATTCTGGGAACTGAAAAAATGACGGCTATCCTTCAATGGCTTTGGCGTTATGCCGACAGTGACCGGCTGCTGTTTCCTGCTGTCAGATTAAAGGATTTGCCGGAGACGTTATGCGCGGAATTGCTGGACGGAAAGTATCTCATTCCGGCTGCGGAACAATTGCGGACGATATGGGACGATGATGAATCTCACGAAATCTATGATACCGTCTATGCCGATGGCAGCCTGCACCATTTCTACCATAGCGGCAGCGGGACGGTCGAGGTTCCGGAAGATGACCTCAAACTATTCCGTGTCAGTTTTCGTCCGTTTGCGGATGTTGTGCGGGTTGGGCTGAACTGCACCGGGAGCATTGCGGAAAAACTGCCGGGAAAGATTTGGGTTCTCGGCGCGGCGGGACAGCAAAGACGGGAGGTTTATCTTGTTCGGAACTGGACTGACAATGCGTGTAGCCTTTTTCTTCAGGACAGTGCGGTGAAGAAAGGCTCCCTCATCATCCATATTGGGAAACGCCCGGCGCAGGACAAATTCGATGACAATCAGGTTTATGCCCTTGATACCATGATTGACTTTGACGGGGTGAATTTCCTGTTTGACGGCCAATGCGTCTTTGATAATCTGAAAGACATGGTAGCCGGCAGACCAAGGAATGTGAGAAAAAAGAGTTTGCTCATCCAAAAGAAACACCAAAACAGCGTTGAAACCCTGTTGCAAGCATGGTTCAGATGGAAATATGAAAACGCAAAAAGACAGCGCAATGGGGAGTCCCTGATTAGGCAGAGTACAAAAATTATGTTCGCCAATCAGAAGGAATTGGCGAAAGTCGCAAAGGTCCCGGAAGCCGCCATTTCCAGAATGAAAAAAGAATGGTATGACGATATGTCCGGAACCGGATGGGGATATTTCCTCATCCTTCAAACACTTGGACGGGATAGTACGGATTTCATAGATTTTTACAACGAACACAAGGAATGCATGAAGAAAATCGGCATCGAATACTGATTTCAAATTCCAGTGAACGGCAATTTTGAAATTGCCGATAAAAAAAATAAGGCTTGCAGTGAGCGTACTGCAGGCCTTTTTTAATTTCAAAAACGCTAAAAACTGAAATTCTCCGCAGGGTGTACCGAAGGCACTCGGCCAACGGGCAAAGCATCCAGCATAGGAGAATTTCAGATGCTCAATCTCACAATCCTGTCCGCCGCTGACAAAGCGGAAGCCGCCAAATCCGGAAACAACATTTTCGATCCCCAGATTCAGGAAATCGTAAACCGGGTCATCAAGTCCGTCATTGCATCCGGAGGCATTCCCTCCCACATGGAAGACGACGCCGCAATTGACATCTACATGGAACTGTACCGTGCCGCCGATAAATTCAATCCGGAAAAATGCGATTTCATCAACTACTCCAGAATGGTGGTAAACCGCCATGCGGCATTCGTTGTGCGCAGATACAGAGAACACAACAGACTTCCTGTGACCTCGCTGGACGCGCCGATTGATGTCAAAGGGCATACGCTTGCAGATGTCCTTGAAGCCGAAGACCCGGAAGAAGAAACAACAGCTCAACATGTTGAAAAAGTTTTGCAGTTGATGCCGGAGGAACTGCGGAATATCTGTTATGAAATCATGGAGTCTAAAAGTCTCCGCGAGGTGGCGAAAAAGCATAGATTGGCTCACTCTTGGTTTCTCCAAAAATATATGATCCCGATCCGAAAAAGTTACATCGCCTGCGAAAAGAAACTGCGTGAAATGGAGGGGTGCTGATGAAAAACAGTGATTCCACCAAGGCGGAAACCGGTCTCGAAAAGTACCCGGTTCACATTCAACAGGCACTCTTTTTAATTGCCGCAGTTCTTCGCAGAATTAAGGAGAAACGATTGGATAAAGGTGGCGAGAAGCGCTTAATTAACGACCAAGCTGAAGGAGGTGAAAACCTTGAAAACTGATAGAAAAGAAATCATAAAACGGCAGATTGCCGGGTTGGAATCGCTCTCCCAGAACGAACTCAAAAACAAGTTCACGGAACTGTTCGGATTCGAGTGCGGAGAGACCAATGTCCGCAATCTGCGTAAACGCCTTGCATATCGTCTGCAGGAAATCTGCCTCGGCGGTTTGGAGGATGAAGATGCCGCCATTCTTGACTCCATCGCGGCCGAAGACAATCTGGCGAAACTGGAACAGCCGCCCGCACGGGTCTTGGCAAAGACTCCAGGGACGCGGTTCTGCCGGGTATGGAAGGGTGTCGAACACGAAGCCGTGGTACTCGGCAGCGGTATGTTTGAGTACAACGACAAAGTCTACCGTTCACTCTCGGCGGTGGCGAACGCCATCACCGGAAGGCACTGGAACGGCAAATTATTCTTCGGAGTAAAATAATGATAGCAAAACAGACAGAAATCAAACGTTGTGCGATCTACACGCGAAAATCCGTGGAAGACGGCTTGGAGCAGGAGTTCAACTCCATGGACGCGCAGCGCGAGGCGGGCGAGAACTACATCGCCAGTCAGAAATCCAACGGATGGATATGCCTGCCGGAGCATTATGATGACGGCGGGTTCTCCGGAGGCAACACTAACCGGCCGGCGCTGAAGAAACTGCTGGCAGATTGCGAAGCCGGACTAATCGACATCATCGTGGTCTATAAAATCGACCGCTTGAGCCGCTCGATCTGCGACTTCGCCGGGTTGAGCCAGAAGTTCGACAAATGGAACGTTGCCTTCGTCAGTGTGACGCAAGAAATAAACACGCATACCTCTGCCGGACGGATGATGCTCAACATCCTCATCACCTTCGCCCAGTTCGAGCGTGAGGTCATTACGGAACGCGTGAGGGACAAGATGGCGGCCAGCCGACTCAAAGGGAAATGGGTTGGCGGAGCAATACCTCCGGGGTACCGGGTGGAAAACAAGAAGCTGGTCATCGTGCCGGAGGAAGCTGAAATCGTCAAAAGAGTCTTCACCCGGTACATTGAAATCCAGTCACCCCGGCAGATCGTCATGGAACTGGACCGGGACGGCATCACGCGCCGCAACGGAGGAAAATGGCAGTTACCGCACATCTACCGGATTCTGAACAATATCACCTATACCGGAAGGGTGAACTACAAGGGGCAAATCGTCCAGGGAGAACAGCAGGGCTTCATCAGCGATGAAATCTGGGAAGAAACGCAACGGTTTCTCGCATTACAGAATCCGGCACCGGGACGGGCACAGAATCAGGAAACCATCGCTCCGCTGAAAGGCATCCTGCGGTGCGGTCACTGCAACTGCGCCATGTCTCCCACATACGGACGGAAACGCGGAAAGAAATACCTGTATTACATCTGCTCCAAGGATACCAAACGGTCGGAAAAAATCTGCCCGGTGCATCAAGTTAGTGCCGGGGAGATCGACAACATCGTGCAAGACCAGCTTGCTGCGGTATTCACCGCACCGGAAATCATCGCCAAACTGTCACGGTTGAGCGGTCTGGATCCCAGAGCGGGCCACGAGACCTTCGGCAAGGAACTGTGGCAGGAAATGTCAAACGGAGAAAAACAACGGCTGATGACGCTCCTCATCGACCGGGCAATCATCCGGGATGACGGGCTGACGCTGGAAATCAGAACGGCGGGAATCAAGGAAATCATGGAGGAAATCGAATATGCCAACGAGAACAACTGAAGTCTTGGAAAACGGAAATCTGCTGGTCACCATCCCGTGGCACTTCTGCAATCGGATGCACCGCAAGAAAATCATCCTTGACGATGCCATGGGCTGGAACGATCCCTTCCTGCTGTCCATCGCCCGGGGACGCAAATGGCAATCTTATATTGACGAGGGGCGGTTCAAAAATGTGAAAGAACTTGCCGAGTCAATCGGGCGCGATCCCGGCAACGTGGCATTCGCAATCCGGACAGCAATGCTTGCGCCGAAAGTGATTCACCGGTTCATATCCGGCAACATCCCGGCCAGCGTAACGCTTGAAACATTGCGGCATCCGCTGCCGGAGGAATGGGATGCCCAGTACGAGGCAATCTTCGGCAAAGAGCAGTAATTCCCGCACGACCGTCATCCATCAGGGTGGCGGTTTTTTTTGTGCCTTTTTTACGGGCAAAAGTGTTTGAATGCGCCGACAAGAGAACAAGAGGAAAAGGTGCTTTCCTATACTCGTTACAAATGTTTTCGAGGTGAGGAAACCTTGTTTTTGAAACGGTAACTTTTCAAAATGCTATGTTTCGCAGAAAACAAATGTCACCTTGTGATGGTCTGGAGAGAGAACGCTTTTAATAACCCCGCTTTATGCTTTCACATTCGCCGGGGGCAAAGGTGGCTGCTTTTGTAAACAGAGAAAATGCCGGTTCCCGGCATCGGATTTCATCGAAAAACAGCCAAACAGGGCTTCTCGTCCGTTGCGGAAAGAAAATGAGAAAACGACACAAGTCTGCGGTAGTTAGGGAGTTAGGCGGGTAATAAAAAATCCGTCAAACCAGAGTTGGTGACGGATGTGAATACAAAAATGGTCGGAGTGACAAGATTCGAACTTGCGACCTCTACGTCCCGAACGTAGCGCTCCAACCAGGCTGAGCTACACTCCGATTTCATCATCCCTGCTGCGGGATAACGGCATTAATATACAACATGATTACGCTTTTGCAAGCCCTCTTTTTATTTTTTTTCGCGTTTTAAAATTAAAAATAATCCGTTTCCTCCTTGATTTCATGCAAAAGAACGCTATCTTTTGTTCAAATCATCTTGGGAGTTCATCTGATGCCGAATGCTGAAACGGAAATCTTGATACAAGTCGAAAATCTGCCGCTCTGCAGAGCGTTCTACCGCGACGCCCTCATGCTCGGAAATCCCGAGATCGACAGCAATTTTCTCTGCAGGTTCCAGCTCGCAGACGGGGTGTCTCTCACGCTCGAACAGGTTTCCCGGCGAACAGCCCCGAACCCCAAGTGGTCCTGGGAACCGGATGATCCGCAGCTCGTATTCGAAAACCTCCGGGCATTCGGCTATCAACTCAAAAAAACAACCGCGGCACAGCGTCCAGTCCGGGTTCTTCAGGATCCCGAATCAAACTCCGTGCTGCTGATGGAATAACAGAACAGGATATCAATATGGCTTACCAGGTTATCGCCCGCAAATGGAGACCGCAGAAGTTCTCCGACATGGTCGGACAGGAACATATCGCCCGGACCCTGCGGAATGCAATCATTTCAGGAAGAATCGCCCAGGCATATCTCTTCGTCGGGCCGCGCGGAATCGGAAAAACGACTTCCGCCCGCATCTTCGCCAAAGCGCTGAACTGTCTCCATCCCGTCGACGGGGAACCTTGCTGCGAATGCGAATCCTGCGTCTCCATCGCAAATGAAAGCAGCGTCGACGTGATCGAGATCGACGCCGCAACGCATACGCAAGTCGAAAAGGCGCGCGAAATCTGCGAGGAAGTCCTGCACCTGCCGATCTGTTCCAAATACAAGATCTACATCATCGACGAAGTCCACATGCTCTCCAAGAGCGCCTGGAACGCTCTGCTCAAGACCATCGAGGAACCGCCCGAACATGCGAAATTCATCTTTGCGACGACCGAAGTCAACAAGGTTCTGCCGACCGTCATTTCCCGCTGCCAGCGCTTTGACCTGAAGCGGATTCCAACCAATCTCATCGCGGAACGGCTCGCTCTCATCGCACGCACCGAAGGAGTGAGGATCTCCGATTCGGCAATCGACGTCATCGCACGCGCGGCGGACGGCGGAATGCGCGACGCGCAGTCGCTGCTCGACCAGATGATCTCCTTCTTCGGAACCGCCGAAGGGAAGGCTTCCGAAATCTCCGAGGCGCAGGCGCTCTCTCTGTTCGGGCTGACCGCTCCCGCGGAGATGCAGGAACTCATCCGGGCGATCCTCTGCAACGACCGCCCAAAAGTCGTCTCCGCGCTTCATGAATTCGCCTCTGCCGGCAAGAATCTGGAACTGCTCTTCGATGAAATTCTCGGCTGGCTCCGCGGGACGCTCATGTGCGCCCTGCTCCCGAACCCGCAGACCGTGCTTGAAGAGAATCCCGAAAAAATCCGCATCTATTCCGAACTCGCAAAACTGGTGCGTCCGGACGTCGTTCAGCGCCTCCTGGAACAGCTTTCAGGCACAGGATTCCTCCTGCGCGAGGCGATCAACAAGCAGATCTTCATCGAAACTCTGCTCCTCAAAGCCATGCGCATGGCGCACGCGGTGCAGGCGGACGACCTGATTGCACGTCTGAATTACATCCGTCAAAACGGCGAACTGGCTCCGCTGAATGCGGTTCCCGCATATGTGAATCTTCCGCCGCCGCAAGTCATCATCCAGCAGAGCGCGCCGGACGTCCCGGCGCAGCCGGATCCCATCCCACCCCCCGCCCCGGCTGAAAAAAAAACCTCCGATCCGCTGAAACCGGAGCAGAAACCGGAGCCGACGCCCCTTCCGCCTCCGGTTTCCAGCCCGGAACAGATGCCGGATCCCGTTTATGACGCCGGACCGGAGCCGACGCCGGAAAGTTCGTTTTCCAGCCGGCTTCCGCCGCTGCCGCCCCGTGCGGAACAAAGGAGAGTCATGTCCGCGCCGACGTCCTTCCTGCAGGACGTTCCGGCGGAAGAGTTCGACGAGGACGACGCTTCCGCCGAACCGGAGCATGCCGACCTCAATATCGACGAGCTGCTCGGCAAACGCAAGAGCGTGGAGGAACTGATTCAGGAAGTCAAGGACGTTCCGCTCGTTCAGAACATCGTCAACAGCTTCCACGGAAGAATCGTGGATGTACACGAAGTTTCCGACAAAAACTGAGGAGGCATCATGAACAGCAACCTTGAAATCTGCTCTTTTCCCGACGGCAAGTCCGCCATGCTCGCACTCACTTTTGACGACGGCACGCTGGATCATCTGGAAATCGCCGCACCCGAACTTGAGAAGCGCGGATGGCGCGGAACCTTTTACATCAATCCGCAATCCAACGACCGCGCATGTTCCCGACGGCTCAACTGGGACGGCATCCGCGAACTGCACCGGCGCGGACACGAAATCGGCAATCACTCGATGAGCCACTCCAATCCGCAACGCCTCGCACAGGAAAAACAGTTTGAAACGCTCGCGTGGGAAATCGCCGAAACCCAGCGGCAGATTTTCGAACACACCGGAACCCGCCCGGTTACCTACACCGCTCCGTACGGCGCAAAAGAGGAGTTCGTCTCACGCCTCCTCGCCGCAAACAATCTCCTGGAAACACCGCGCCGCGTCTACATCGGAGAGAACACAACGCCAGAGGATTTTGCGAAGATTCATGAGCAGTCGGTTCAGCCGGGGACCTTCACGGTCATCATGTTTCACGGCGTCGCGCCCGGCTACGGCGGCTGGGCGCCCGTAGCCTCGAAGGAATTCTTCAGCTCCATGCTCGATGCGTGGATGGAGTCTGAACGGGAACTGCACGTCGGCACCTTCGCCGAAACAGGAAGTTATGCGGAGCGCATCAAGCATGTGAACCTGGAAGAGATTGCTCCGGACGCCTTCCTGCTTTCGCTTGCGCCGGAAGCAGCGCATCTCTACGGTCCGGTCTTTCTGCGCAGCACGGAACAGCAAAAACGGATCCGCGTCAACACGCTTCCCGTCGTTCCCCGTAAAAACGGCGTGTTCCGCGTTTATCCGGGTTCGGTTATCGCGCTCGGATAAAAAAACTCCGGATTCCGGACACTTCTTTATCTTTCCGGACATTCCGGAAACTCCCGCATTGTTTTTCTCCTGACATGGAAATATATTATCCGAAAGGAGAAATTCATGCAGGACTTTTATCTGAAATTCAACCGGAACGTAAACCGCGCCGTGGGCGACCATGCGATCCGATTTACTCTGAACGGCATCGAATTCTCCGTTTTGAACTTTCATAAATCCGTGCCCGATCCCGATGTATTCATTGAAGAGCACGAACACCCGTTCTGCACGATGGACATCATCGAATCCGGCAGCATGACCACATTCGTCGACGACACGCCGATCCGCTCCGTGCCCGCAATGAAACAGCTGCTTTTTCTGCCTGATCTTCTGCTGCACAGCCGGCGCTTCGGCAAGGACGGTCCGCATCGCGCGACACTCATCGGCATTCAGATTCACGCGCCGGGCGCAGAGCAGAAGATTGCGGAGATCGCCGCACGGCGTTTCTATCAGTTCCCCATTGATCCAGCACTGGAAACGCTCTGGAATGAAATCGCAATGCAGGGGGAAACCGAAACCGGAGCAACCGTTCCGGTTCTGCGCGCACTCATCACAGCCTATCTCATGCTCTTCTTCCAGAAGAATTTCGGAGAGCTTTTCGGCTGCGAAACTCCGCGCTTCTCTCCCGCGATCCGCGAAAGCAGAATCGGAACAATCAAGCGGATTCTCTTCTTCAAAATCCGCGACGCCGATGCCGTGCCGGAGATTGCGCGCCTCTTCAAACTCAGCATCCGCCACCTCAACCGCATCTTTGCAAAGGAGACTGGAATGACCGTGAAAGCGTATCAGTCCAAGCTCCGTTTCGAAACGGCCCGGAAACTGCTCGCGGACACCGACCTTCCGATTGCGGAAATCGGCAAGTCCGTCGGCTACCGGAACCCGAATCTCTTCTCCTCCTTCTTCCGGCGACTGGCGCACTGCACTCCGCGGGAGTTCCGCAAACGCCGCAAACTCCCGCAGGGTCCCACAGAATAACTCAGAAAAAAAATTAAAACATACAAGAACAGAAACGACAAAAAGGAACTCAAAATGAGTAAAAATCATACAAACGGATCTTCCGCGGAGACCGGAAAATGATTTTCAACCGTCCATTGACCGATGAAGAACGCAGACGCGCTCAAATCAACTACAACCGATACAGCCTTGTCAACGGCGCGTCATATGTCTGCCTCGGCGAAACCGTGGTGATTCTGTTTGCCCTCAAACTGCATGCGCCGAATGTGCTGATTGCGGTTGTCGGATCGATGATCTACTTCGGCTATCTGCTCCTGCCGCTCGGAGTGCTGCGCACGGGATGCGTCGGCGCGGCGCGGAGCCAGGCGGACTTCTGGGTCTGGCGCAACCTCGCGGCTCTGCTGGCGGCCTCCGGCGCGGTTGCGGCGCTGTTCAGCGAACATCTTGCATGGGGACTCCTCCTCGCGGGCAGTTTTCTGTTCTACGGATTCCGCGCGGCGGGTGTGGTGATGGCTCAGCCGCTGCTCGGCGACATCACGACTGACGCCGACCGCGCAAAGCTGCTCGGCGAATCAAGCGCGCGGTTCTACATTCTGAGCGTCATCACCCTCGCCGCAATCACCTTCATCGTCGGCTGGTGCGACAACATCTGGGTTCTGACCGCAATCATTGCGACGGGCGCGCTCACAGGAATCGCCGCCTCGACCTTTGTCCGCCGGATCGACGAGACCTCCGCCATCCGCGACACGGCACGGAAACCGCTTCTTCCGCAGCTCCGCTCCGCGCTCGCCGACCGCTCCCTGCGCAAACAGATTTACGCGGGCGCGGTGTTCAACCTCGGCAACATCATGCTTGCGCCGATTTCGGTCATGGCGCTCAAACGCGGATGCGGAGTGAGCGACCGGGCGGCGATTCTCTTCTCGCTTCTTCAATTCGGAGCGGCTGCGTTCGGTTCCAAACTGACCGAGCCCGTAACGCGCCGGATCGGCACGCGCGGACTTGCGGTTCTGACATATCTGCTGATCTTTCCTGTCTGCCTGTTCTGGATTCTGGTTCCCGCGCCCGGAGCATCGCTGCCGGCACGCTGCATGCTCGGCGTTCCGTTCCTTCTTCTGGGAATCTACATTGCCTCCTACAACAACGCCATGATCGGCTACTTCCTGATCTCCGTCCCGAAAGAGCGTCAGGTGGCGGGCTCGATGTTCATCAACATTCTGACGGGCGTCGCGGCAAGTCTCGTTTCGATGCTTGCCGCGGGAACGCTTCTGAAATTTTCCGAGCATTTTTTCGGTTCGGGACTTCCGATGTTCCGCGCGTACTTCGCCTCCGCCGGAGGCATTTTTCTCCTGACCTTCCTTCTGATTCTGCGTCTCGATTCATTCAAGGGAAAGTGAGTTTTCCGGAGGCTCATGTTTTTCTCTGCTTGAAAACAGCTGAAAACAGCGGTATATTATTGTTTTATCAGCAAAAACCAAGCAGAGAAAGATGATTTCATTAAAATGTTCCGTTCAAACTTCAGAGAACGCATGGACCGTCTGGCGGATTCCGTTTCCCGAAATATTACACCATCCCCGCTCCTTTGGACGGCCTTCGCGGTCACCGTTGCAACAACCCTTCTTTCGATGTTTTTTCTGACAGACGTCTACCGGGACGTCGGCAATGTCTACGCGACCGGAACCCGGCTGTTCGCAAACGGGCATTTTTCTGAAGCCATGAATCCCGCGCTTCCGATTCTTCAGATTCTGATCGGCGGAATCATCGCTTATCTCACACCGCTCGATCCGCTGAAATCGCTGATTCTGACCTGCGGACTCTTTTACGCCGCGCTCATCCCGCCGCTCTATTTCCTGCTGAAACGCTTTCTGACGCCCGTCTCCGCAGCTTGGGGCGTTCTGCTGACAGTCTGCGCGCCGAAACTCCTGAGATTCAGCATATCCGGAACGCCGGAATCCGCGAGAGACTTCTTTCTCGTTCTCCTCGTCTATCTCATCTTCCGCTTCTTCGACAAACAAACGATCGGGAAGGCCGTTCTGATCGGTCTGGCGCTGACGGGGTTCACGCTCTCCCGTTCCGAAGGCCTCCTGGTGAGCGCGGCGCTGATCCCGGTTCTCTTCTGCTTTCTCCTCCGGATTCACTGGAATGAGAGCTGGAAAAGCAAACTCCGCACCTCCGTTTATTACACATTCCTGACCGGATTTTTCTTTCTGCTCTTCCTTTCCCCCCGCATGGTTCAGAATTATCAAATCACCGGCTACCCGACTCCGGACGCGCGGCTGGATCAGTTCATTCATGCATATCTGACGCCGTCACGACCTCTCCGGGATTTATCCGACAACAAGCAGAACTTCGCGACCGTCAAAGTCGAGGAGTCTCAGCATAAATTTTCAATTGCCAAACAAGTGAAGCTCGTTTTGAAGCAGAGCTCGCGCGGCGCCTATGAACTTTACCTTGGATTCGCGGCACTCGGTCTGCTCAGTCTGCTTTTTGCGGAACAGCTGCGCAAACGTTTCCTTCCCGGCTGGCAGCCGACCGCCGGACTCCGGAAGTTCAGAAAAGAGTATATCCTGATTTTCATCATCTGGCTTCTGCATTCCATGGTGTTCTTCCCCCTGAACATTTCATACCGCTACTACATTTTTCTGATTCCCCTGCTCATGCCGTTCACGATGACCGGGCTTGAACTGCTTTGGATTCTCATCCGCCGCTTTCATCTTCAGATTCCGGCGGCAGCGGGAACGGTCATTCTCCTGATTCTGCAGATTCAGAACGGAACGGTCATTCTCTTCGACCGCAACAGCGACAACAGGAAAGCCGGCGAGTGGATCCGCGACCATTTCAAAAAAGGCAGGGATTTGCGCATTTTCAACAAGAACAGCTATGTTGTCTACTGGATTGACGGCACCATCGTAAACGCCTATTATGAAGGCCCCGCCACACGGATGGAATGCGTCAAAGACTTCGATGTCGCCATTTTTGAAACCAGCCGGAAAGACGAGCTCAAGGTTTTCCGTTCCCGCAAGGACGTCATTGAACTCGAAACGCCTTACACAAAATCCGTCACGGTCTTCAGGAAAGCGGATCATGAACAGAAATAACGCGGATTTTTCCGCGATCCACACCTTCGCCGTATGCGCATACAGGCAGAGCCCGTACCTCCGGGAATGCCTGGAATCGCTCCGCAAACAGACCGTGCACAGCAGCATCGTGCTGGCAACCTCCACCCCCTCCGCGTTTCTTCAGGAACTCGCGGACGAATACGGCGCGGAATACCGCGTCAATCCGGACGCGGGAAAAGGCATTGCCGCCGACTGGAATTTCGCGCTCTCCGCAGTCAAAACACCGTACGCGACAATCGCGCACCAGGACGACGTTTATCTTCCGGAGTATGCGGAGCGCGTGGTCCGGCGACTGCGGAGACATCCGGACACCCTGATCGCCTTTACGGATTACGCGGACCGCCTCATGCCGGAGAACCGGGTCGCGGCAAACCGGCTTTATCTTCATGTGAAGCGCCTCCTCCTTCTGCCGTTCTATCTGAAAAACAGCTGGCGGTGCGGATTCATGCGGCACTGGATCCTGCGTTTCGGAAATGCGATCTGCTGTCCGGCAGTCTCCTACAATCTGAAAAATCTTCCGGACCTGCGTTTCGATGCGGAATACTCCGTAAATCTGGACTGGGCGATGTGGCTCTCGCTTGCGTTCAAACCGGGGCGCTTCTGCTATGATCCGCACAGGCTCATGCAGCACCGGATTTCGGAAAGCATGGAAACCTCCTCCGCCATTGCGGATCACCGCCGATTCGATGAAGACCGCAAGATTTTTTATCAGCTCTGGCCGCGTAAAGTCGCGGATTTCCTGCTCCATTTCTACGCGAAAAGCTACGAGAGCAACGGACATGTTTGATTTTGCGGGAAATCGCGCTATATTTTCAGAAAACAGAACAGAAGAGAACAATGAGCACAAACCGGAAAAACAGAATCTGCATCATCATACCATGCTACAACGAAGCGGCCTCCCTGCCGTCGGTTGCCGCCGACTTGCGCAAATATCTTCCGGAAGCGCATCTGCTCTTCATCAACGACGCCTCGACCGACAATTCGAAAACGGTTCTGCATGAGCTTGCGGATGACAGGACAACCGTCATCGACCTTCCGATCAACCTCGGAATCGGCGGCGGCGTCCAGACCGGGCTTCTCTACGCGGCAAGAAACCGATACGACTGTGCGGTAAAATTTGACGGAGACGGTCAGCACCCGGCTTCCGCTCTCGAAGATATTCTCGCACCCGTCATCAGCGGAGAAGCCGATCTTTCCATCGGTTCGCGCTTTCTCGCGGAAAACGACGGTTTCAAATCGACCTTCATGCGCCGCCTCGGCATCCGCATCTTCCGCGTTCTCAGCACCTGGCTGACCGGGCAGACAATCACCGACAGCACCAGCGGATATCGCGCCTACGGCCGGCGGGCGCTGCTGTTCGCGGCGCGCCATTATCCGGCATTCGACTATCCGGAGCCGGAAGAGGCGATTCTGTTCATCCGGAACGGATTGCGCGTCCGCGAGGTTCCATGCCGGATGGCGCCCCGCGAAAACGGACACTCCTCCATCAATCCGCTGAAATCGGTTTATTACATGATGAAGGTCATCCTGTCCGTCATCCTGGCGGCATTCCGTCCGAAGAAAAATCTCCAGTTTCTGGACAACATCGGGAGCGAACAATGATATTGACACAGATTATAGCCGTCTGCGGCAGCCTTTTCTTTTTAGGAATGATCGGCTGGGCCATGTACCGCGAACGTCTTCAGGAAGCCTACGCACTGATCTGGCTTGCAACGGGGCTGGTGATTCTGGCATTCTCTCTCTTCACCCCGCTTCTGACCCTGCTTGCGAAACTGACCGGCATTCAGACTCCGGCTTTTGCGCTGCTGCTGTTCCTGCTCTGCGGAATTCTGTTTCTGCTGTTCCAGCTGACGATCGTCGTTTCAAAGCAACAGGGACGCATCATGCGGCTGACGCAGGAGCTTGCCCTTCTGAAAGCGAAAACGGACAAGGATTCCGCTTCCATTGAAAACGATTGAAAAATTTCTGACACCGGGACTGCTCACCTTTTTCCGCGGAATCATTTGCTCCTTTTCCGGAGCGGTCCTGCTGGGCGTCATCAACTATCTGATCCGGCGAATACTGGTTCAGAATCTGTCTCAGACGGACTTCGGTTTCTTTTACAGCATGTTCGCATTGTTTAATATGCTTGCAACCTTTTTTCAATTTGGCATTCAGCAGGTTGCGCCGATCCTTACCGCACGGTACATTGCGCAGAGACAGGAAAAGCGAATCAATTGCCTGATCTCATTTCTCTTTTTTGCGGCAGGACTCACTGGTCTCGTCCTGATGTGCATTCTTTTTGTTTTCAGCAACCGGCTTGCCGCCGCTTTTTTCAAATATCCGGAAGCGGTAGCGGCCATCAGGATGTTCACTCCTTTTGTTCTGCTGCTTCCTCTGTGGATTGTTCTGCAGAGCATTCCGCACGGGAAAAAAGATTTTCCCGTATACAATGCAATGGGAATCGTCCAGATGGGGCTGATACTTGCCGGCGTCTGTTTTGCTGCGCGGCAAGGCGCGTTTTCCGTCTGTCTGGCATGGGTTGCCGGGTTCGCGGCGGCCTTTGCGGCCAGCGCATTTTTCATTTTCAGGAAATACCAGATCCATCTGATCTTCCGGGCCGTATTCTGCCGGGGGATTTTCCGCCAGCTATGGAATCTGTGCACCTGGATAACCGGCTCCGTCACCGGCATAATGCTTCTTGCGAACCTGGATACATTCTGTCTCACATGGCTTTCCGATCTGCAGGAAGTCGCCGCATACAACATAGCCCTTCCCATCATGCAGATCATGCAGACCGTGCTGGTTCTTCCGCTGGTGTTTCTCCCCGTTGCGGTCGACTTGTGGCAAAAGAAAAAATATGCTGAAATCCGACGGATTTTTTATCTGGTAAATGCGCTTCTTGCACTCGGAAGCATTCCGCTGGTTCTTGTCACGCGCTGGCTGGGAAGCTGGCTTATCACACTTCTTTTCGGAGCGCAGTTCACTTCCGCCGCTCCGGCTCTGACAATTCTTTCCGGAGGAATTTTATTTTACTGTGCGGGGCAGTTCAATCTCAATCTTCTGAATTCCGCAAATGACCAGAAGAACGGCATGTTCCTCATTGTCGCGGCAATTGCCGCAGATCTCCTGCTGAACATTCTCCTGATTCCGCGCTATGGATTTATCGGCGCCGCAATTGCCATGGCGGCGACATACATTCTGACAGCCGGAACAACCTTTGCTCGCGCATTTTACCGTCTTAGGAAAGTATAAATAACGAATCAAAGAATTCGCCGGATAAGTTTTTGTACAAATGGAATTTTTGCTGCTCTAAAACAAAGGCAATACAAAAAGAAAAGGTGGAAAAAGGGCAGATAATGAATGATGCAAAAACCGAAAAAGGCTGCAGTATTCATCGGAAACGAGAGCTTACCATTCCATTTAAACTTCGTAAAAAAGCCATTTAAAACAGATAAAAGTTTACAAAATAAAACTTTTCTGTTTTTCAGAGATACCAAGTTCAGAGCCAAAACCATCTGCAACAAAGAGAAAGAAAAGAAAATGGAATAAAACTTCTCAAAAAAACCTTTATGTTTCATTGATTCCAAAACAGCGCACAAAGCTTCCGGGAAACCCTCATACGAGATATAATTGCTGTTTGAAAACGAATCTTCTCGCTCAACTCTGTAGCAATAAAACAGCTTGTCTATATACATAAGCCGTTCTGCTTGAAAAAGCTGCTCCGGCCATATTCTGAAATCTTCATACCGGACATCAGTCTTGTAAGCAAAGTTGTTGCTTTTGATAAAGTCAGCAGAAAAGAGCTTATTACACGGAGTGCAGAACATCAAATTCTGCAGGAGAGATTTGCACGAATAAACATCATAAAGAACACCAGCGGGTTCAGGTAAACGTCCTGATGATGAATATGCAGAGAAATTGGTTTTCTCGTGAGTTTTATACTCAACACCACAAATAACAATATCCGTATGATTTGCCTCCGCAATGCTGATCATCGTTGTGTACATATTCGCATTCAGAAAATCATCGCTGTCCACGAAAGATAAATACTTTCCTTTGGCCATTTTCACACCGCAGTTTCGCGCGGCAGAAACACCCATATTCTGCTGGTGGACAACCTTTATTCTAGCATCACTTTGTGCCAAAATATCGCAAATATCTCCAGAACCGTCTGTGCTGCCATCATCAATCAACAAGATTTCCATGGAAGCTACATTTTGCACAAGGATGCTTTCCACACAAATTTTCAGGTATTTCTCTACATTATAAACTGGAACGACAACAGACAATAAAACCGGATGACTCATTTTGCCCCCTATAATATTACAGGTTTCCATACAAAAACATCAACAGCATATATTAGCATAAAAAAAGGAACTTGCAAATTTCAGTATATATTTTTCTAAAAAAAACTCCACGGCAGAGAGTGCCAGTGGAGTTTCCGTTTAATCTGCTTATTTGCCGAAATAGCGCTTCAGCAGACCGGCGAACGCGGCGCCGTGACGGGCCTCGTCTTTCGCCATCTCGTGAACAGTGTCGTGAATGGCGTCGTAGCCGAGTTGCTTGGCGCGCTTGGCGATGTCGAGCTTGCCAGCGCAGGCGCCGTGCTCGGCTTCCACGCGCTTCTGAAGATTCGTCTTCGTGCAAGGGGCAACGACTTCGCCGAGAAGTTCGCCGAATTTCGCCGCATGCTCCGCCTCTTCAAACGCAATGCGCTTGTAGGCTTCCGCAATCTCGGGATATCCCTCGCGCTCGGCCTGACGGCTCATCGCAAGATACATTCCGACTTCCGTGCACTCGCCGGTGAAGTGAGCGCGGAGCCCTTCCATAACCTCTTTGTCTTCCACCTGACCGTCGCCGATGTGGTGCTCGGTCGCCCAGGTCAGCTCGGCGGCGTCTTCCTTCTGTTCGACGAACTTCGAGGCCGGTGCTTTGCACTGGGGGCAGAATTCGGGAGCGGCGTCGCCTTCATGGACATAACCGCAGACAGTACATACAAACTTCTTCATTTTCAGAGTCCTTTCAAGTGTTGTTGTTCAGCCGGAGCGGATCCGGCAGTTCCTCCATGTCCGTTAATCTAGCACACGTTTTGCAAATGTCAAGAATTATTTGATAATTTTTCTTATAATTATTCTTATCTAATTTTAAACATGCCCTTTTCGGAGAGCAAAAAAAGAAAAATCAAAAAAATTAGACAATTCTAAGTTTAAGGACTTGCATTTCAGATTTCAGCGTATATATTACTTAGCATGAACTAAGTTCCTCCTGGCGGGGGACCGGATCAATTCGGGGATCCGGTTCCCCGCTTTTTTATTGCCGGAGAAACTCTCAGCGCGGGAATTCGTATGCGCCGGGAATATAAACCGTGCCGCGGAAGCGGCAGAGCGTACCGGAAGGAACCGTAACGGAGAAAACATCCCTGCGGATTTCAGCATGAATCGCTCCGCGGAGAGTCGGATAAACGTATGAAGTGGAAATCAGACCGCCGGGCTGCGGGGCAAATTCGAATTCCGCGAAACCGGGCTTCAGGGGACGGATGCCGAAAAGACCGCGCGGAATCATGTTCGCCGGAGCCGCACCCCACGGATGATTCCAGTCCTGATTCGGCTTGAACGTGTCGTCCCAGGCCTCCATCGCCATCGTCGCGCCTTTCCGTATCATGTTCATCCAGCTGCGAAGCGAATCGGAAGTCATGAGCTCCAGCGCGTAATCAGCCAGCCCGCAACGGAAACAGGCCTCCAGAAGGAATTGAGCGACGAACACGCTGCACGCCATTCCGCGTGAACGGATGAACGACGCCAGAGCCGGAACCTCCTCCGGATCCGCAACGTCGAACAGAACCGCGAAAACCGCGCCGTGAAGCGACATGTGGTCCGACTCCGGATTGTCGACGAAGCGTCCGCTCTTCAGCATCGTTCTGCGGATCGACGCGCGGAGAAGCGCGGCGCGGGAACGGAAATATTCCGCTTCGGAACTCAACTCAATCGCATCCGCAAGCTCCGCCATGACAAGCAGCGAACGGTACAGCCAGCAGTTCGGAACCAGATTGATTTCCCCGAACTCATAGCCGTCGCGCTCGGCCATCGGCCAGTCCACGATATCGCGCGGATTCCGGTTTCCCTCCGTTGAAAGCAGACCGTCCGCGCGTGTGAAATTCAGCAGCAGCTTTGAGTTCAGCCCCGCATACCAGCGGCGGACGCTTGCGAAGTCGGTGGAGTGCAGCCAGTAATCGCGCGCGATCAGCGGCATCGCAAGCAGCCACTCCGTCGGCCAGGTCGGAAACTTGAACAGATGATCAATCGTGCGCCGGGCAAGCGCATAATCGGCGTCGAGCGCAAAATGTCCGAGCTGGTTGATGTAGGCGTCGCCCTCGTACGGCAGACGCTCCCGGTTGCCGTCGATGTAGACGCCGAAAACGGTCGTCGCCCTGATCGTATGCCGGCAGAGCTCATGGACGCGGTTCAGATTCTCATCCGACGAATGGAATGCGGATGCGGAATCGTTGAACGGGGCATGAAACGCGATGCGGACCGCCTCCACGGGAAACGGAGCGCGAAACTCCGCATAACGGAACGGGGCGACCTCTTCGGAGAGCGAAACCGAGCCCGGCTGAACGTCCGGATGATGCGGAAGCGGAAAGCGGTAAACCGTCTTTCCGGGAACAATCCGGATTGCGGCGGTGAATACGACGCGGCTGCCGCCGGGCGCGCGGTTCAAACGTCCGCCCGGAGCAAGAACTTCTCCGATTGCGCATTCTATTTCCGTCTCCGTTTCCGCGGAGCAGCGGAATTCCAGCTGACCGAACATATCGGTTCCGAAGTCAAAAAGGACAATTCCCTCAAAGCGGCGGACGGTTTCCGGGAGATTCCGTTCCCGGACTGGAGTATAATCGCTGACAACAGGCATAGTCTCTCCTTTTCAAGTGTTTCAGAAAAAAAGTAATCCGCCTTCCCGCGAATGCAAGATCTGCGGGAAGGCGGAATGCGCGGTTCTACTCCTTTACGGTATAACGCGGCACGGCGTTGCGGTCGAAGCCATGGTAAACCGCATGATCAAGCCCCTGACGCATCGTCATGGATTTGAAGGGAACCTTCAGGTTGTTGTAGAGAATCCACACACCGGAGGGCGGGCAGACCCAATCGGAAAGTCCTGCGTCGATCCGCACGGGACACTTCACGCGGGCGGCGAAATTCACCGTATCGTAACAGCCGAGTCCGGGTTGAAGATCCGGCCGCCAGCCGCGGACACGTCCCTTCGCAATGCCGCCGAGATCGCAGAACCACGGAATCGCAAGGTGGCACTCCGTCGCGCCGTCAATGAGTCCGCAGACGGCAGTCGCCTGGAATGCGCCCTGGCTGCCGCCGATCACCTTCAAGGTTTTGCCATTCCATTCAGGAAGACTCTTCAGGAACTCCGCCGCGCGCACGCCGCGCAGAATCATGAAGCGGAAATAGACCGTTTCCGGCTTGAGGTTTTCGCTGTTGCGGAAGCCGTACCCGCTGAGCTCCCCTTTGCGGAGCGCATCGTAATACGCCGCCTCGCGTCCGTTCTCGATTCCGTGCGGATTGACGAAAAAGACGATTGCACGGGAAGACTCCATGATTTTCGCGCCCTGCACACTGTAGCCGTCAAAACGGAGCTCCGCCGGAAGCGAACCCGGCTTTGCGTTTTTCGGAATTGAAAGGTAACCGGAAACCGGACGCGGTCCGACGCAGGAAAGTTTGACGTCGTACACATCACATGCGCCGTTCAAGCGGACCGGTTTCTTTTCGAGCACGCGAAGCGGAACTGCGGCGAGTTCCTGTTTCTGACGGGTCCAGAACGCATCGAAATCCGCCGGTTCGGGTACGCCCTGCACGAGCCTTTCCGGTTCCACCCCCGCGGCAAGTCCCCACTGAATCGGACGCATGGAGCCGCCCGCATTCCGGCGCGAAACAACTTTCCCGTCGTCGCCGAGAAGCTGGACGCGGACCATCACAAATCCGGGGATTGAAAGCGAAGTTGCAATATGCAGCGGTTCCGCCGCGGAAACCGCGGTGTCATACGTTTGATTCCGTCCGTCATCCGCGCCGATCACCACGCGGACTTTACCCGCAACCGGCTTTTTGTCATCAAGCAGACGAAAGTAAAAGTGCATCGGTTCGCCGGGCTTGTAATGGGGCTTTTCGCGGTCGGTCCAGCCGGAAACCGTGTATTTCTCATAGTTTTTCCCAGCGGACTCTTCGCGGATGGAAAGAGAATCGACCATGAATGTTCCCGCACAGCGCTGAAGTCCGACGAGAAGCTGAAGTTTCACAAGATTTTCCGGGAACTTCACCTTGCGCGAAACCTCTTTCCAGCCGTATGTTCCGTAGAACTTCGGGCATTCTACAAAGTTGCTTTTACCGTCCGCGGTCTGATAGAAGAAACAGACTTTCGGACCCCAGTATTTGTTTGCGGGCGCCTTCAGGTTCTCCGCTTTGATCATCGCAGAGAGAACCACCGTTTTCCCTTTAAAGAGAGCTGGATCGAGGTTCACGGCGGGCGGATAGCCTTTCGGTTCATCGTTGCGGAACTTCAGGCATGCGGAACCGCCGGTTCCGCCTTTGAGGTCCCAGTCGGAGGCGTGACGGCTGAACTGCCGCAGTTCCGCTTCCGTATCCAGATTGTTCTGCCAGAGCGTGTCGGCAGCCGGCACTGCGCTGCCCAGCACGAGCAGCGCCGAAAGAAGAGACCTTCGGATCATTTTGCATTATTCTCCCTGTTACGTTTTAAAGCATTCAGAATCACCTGCTTGCGCGGCGTATCCGGCGCGGGTTTCATCTCGCGCCGCGAGGAACCGGCATGCTCCACGCTCCACAGCAGAGCTTCGCGGTAAGCGTGATACGTCCAGTCCCAGCCGTACTCCTCGTAAATGGAAATCCAGTCTTTGAACCACTGTTCCGCCCCTTTTGCCCAGGCAACGCAGCCGAATTCGCCGACGTAGATTTTCACATTGTACTTGAGCTGGAATTCGCGGAGCGGCTGAACCATCCGTTTCAGGAACTCGCGGTTCCAGCCCTTTTCCGGATCGGGATAAACGGAGCCGCTTCTTCCGTTCCCGATCACGCCCTGATGCGTGTACTCGCCCGGCTCATAAGTGTGCGGCGAATAAATGACGTTCGGGACCGCTAGCGGCACCAGCTGATACGAATTCTGCACAATAATTGGCGTCTTCGAATCGATTTTCCGCACCTCCTTCGCAATAGTTTCATAAAGACGCTCACGGTCAAATGCGCCGCTGCGGACGTCATAGTTTTTGTCGCCCGGTTCGTTCAGGAGATCATAGCCGTAGACGAGCGGTTCATCCTTGAACGTCTGAGCTATTTCACGCCAGAGCTGAATCATCGCCTTCTGCCGCGCCTTGTCCCAGAGTCCGAGATTGTTGTTGATGGCGTTCACCTGTCCCGCCCCGCGGTGAAGGTCGATCACAAAACGGATGTTGTACTTGCGGAACCAGGGAAGCTTTTCCTGGAGCTCGCGAATACGGGCGCGCCCCCATTCCAGATACTGTTCCGGCGACTCAAATTCCGCCGGACCGCCATGCAGGAACTGCCAGCGCATGAGGTTACCCCCGAACTCCTCCGCAAACACGCGGAAATCCTCTTCCGTGCGGAGACGTCCGACAACCGCGCCGCGGTAACGGGTCCGGTGTTCCGCCGGATTGAACCCGGCAGGTTTCGCCTTCTCCGGAAGCGGAATGTTGAGAATGCGGACGTCCCTGTATTCCGCCGTCCCGTCTTTCCCCGCATGGGCGAAAACAAGGTTGAAGTTGCCCGCGTAATCCGGGATATGCCATGTGCCGTGCCAGCGTACCCAGCCCGTCTTCTCCGTCGGGACGGGACGCATGGGACGGTATCCCCAGTTCTCGCGGAACTTGTCGGACGGAAGATAATTCGGGACAAGGCGCAGGCAGTCCAGCGCCCCCTGACCGAGTTTTTCGCCGCGCACCATACACTCGACAGTGACGCTCCGTCCGCGCAGGAGCGAGGCGTCGACCGGGGCGAACGGCTGCGCAGGCCCGCGGACTTTCAGGATGTTTCCGGACAGCAGTTCCGCACCCTGCGGAAGCTGAAGGACGGGAAGTTTTTCAGCCGTGAGTTCCCACAGGATCTCCGGCTCCGCAGCGGGAAGCAGAGCGGCCAGAAACGATACAATCACAAGCAGATGCGTTTTCATTTCTCACTCCTCCTTCCAGTGAACCCCGTCTTCGGTGTTCTTGTTAAACGGTTCGCCTTCCCACGGCTTCACCTGATTGATGATGCGGTGAGACTGCACGTTGCCTCCGAAATAGAGCGCATTTGCCACGCTCTTGTGACGCGGCGAAACCGCCCCCCACGCACCCGCTGTCGGCTGCTGATCCGGTCTCCAGCGCAGAAAGCCGAGTTCTCCCAGTTCATTTGCGTTCACCGTGCCCTGAATATCCACGAGCAGGAACTTTTTCGAGGCATTCCGGATGGAAGCGACACGCCGCGTGTTCTCCGTCGAGCGGGCAAAGATCGTGGCGAGCACCGCGTAATGCGGATTGCGCACCCACCAGAGATACGGAGAAGAACCGGTCGGCACACCGTTCACCCATGTTCCGGACTGCGCCGGACAGCGAAACATCGCACCATTGACATACCGCCCCTTTGTCTGCCCTTTCCCTGTGGACATCATCGAGCCGTCCGCATCGGGCCCCATGAGATAATTGGTCCAGGTCGGCTGCGCCAGTCCCGCTCCCGAGTCCAGCGGCGGCAGACGGTCGTCGTTATCCCCGAAATAGGTATTGAAACTGATTGCGAACTGCTTGAGATTGTTGACACAGCTGATCGTTCTCGCCTTGTCTCTCGCCGAATTCAGAGCCGGCAGAAGCATACCCGCGAGTATTGCTATTATCGCAATTACTACTAAAAGCTCTATAAGCGTAAATCCGTTGGATTTATGCTTTAAATACAAAATGGGAGATATGATATTTGAAACGGGATGCGGAGTCGATTGAGTTTTCATAATGCCACCTGCCTTTCGTTTCTGTTCCGGAACCGGGGAAGACTCTGAATTTTCCAGTTTTTCTGTTTTATTGTTTTCATTCAAACTTCTTTCTTTTGAGTTTTACTGTTTCACAATCCGCAGAGAAAAAGTGAACGATTTATCCCGGATCGGATTGCCCGTTGTCATTCCGCAAATATCATCCGAACATTTCTCACCTTCCTTTCATTTCATATTTCATATTTTCATACACTCCGTCTTCTTCCAGCGGAATGGTTTTCGTGCCACGCGGGGAACGGTGATTGACGGTCCAGCGGACCAGACGCTCGGCCGCGGCACGGATCAGCTTGGCGTGCGGCGTGCGCCAGCACCAGACGTTGGAATGGAGGAAGTTCAGCGAAGAAAAATTCTGCTCCGCCGCAAAAGTCGCAAACTGGTATGCGCGACGCTCCGCAGCCGGAAGTTCACTGATGATAAAATGATCTAAAACTTGCTTCTGCGGACAGAACACGGCATCGCAGCCGCTTTCGCGCAATGCGGAGAGAAGAGCGGAGGAGAGCGAAAAAATCCGGGAGAAATCATGACGGCGCAAATCCGTTTCGAGTTCATAAAGCGGGAACTCGCGGATCTCTGTATCCAGTTTCCCGCTGACGGCTTCGGCAAACTCCGCCAGGCTCCGGTTCGCGGCGCAGGGCTGAATCACAAGAAGTTTTTTCCGCTTTGCACGGTGCAGACGGCGTCCGAGTTCACAGCCGAATCCGGCATAATCGAATTTGAGCAGCGGCAGACCGCTTCCGGGCAGATCCTGGTCGAACAGAACAACCGGAATCCGCCCGGAAAGACGGGCAAAGTATTCTCCGTTCTCCGAACCGGTTGCGGGAGAAAGCAGAAGACCGCGGATATGGTTGTAGCACATGCTCTCCGCGAACTCCGGCTCCCGCGTCCCGTCGTTCACCGTTCCGCGGATCAGCGGAAACGACGGAGGAGTCATCGAAGCGAACGCCTCGACGATGTACGAACTCAGGACTTTCGCGAAACTGCCCGCAGGGTTGTAGGGATGAATGATTCCGTAAAACGAAAAATCGCGGTCCAAAGCCTCTCGGCTGACACAGCGGGCGGAGCGTCCCTGCGAAACTTTGATCACTCCGTCCCGCGCAAGCTGTCCCACGGCGCGCTGGCAGACGCTCAGGCTGACGCCGTACTCTTTTGCGATCGCCCGGTAGCTCGGCAGAGCTGCGCCCTCCCCGGCCCCGCGCAGTTTTTCCGCGAGGAGTTTCGCCAGTTTCCCGCAAGTGATTTTTTCGCTTCCCACCATTTTCCATCCTTTGAAAATGTATCGCTGTATTGAATTTTAAGTTTAAACTAGCACCGGTTTCGGAAAAAGCAAGCGGACGGGAGAAAAATTTTAAAAGAAAAACGCCGCAGAAGCCGGAAGCCCCTGCGGCGGCGTGGTGAAAGCGGCATCACCCGGACAGTCACCTGAAAGACAAATCAAATCCGGAAAGGATTATTTCTGACGGAAAGAGATGTCGTCAAACCAGATTTTTCCGGTCTGATCGGCGTTCCAGGTCATGAGAACGAGTTCCGCCATGCGGTCGGCAACATCGGGATACTCCGCGGCGTCGGCGGGAATCGTCACGTCCCAGGAGAATTCCTTCCATTCTGTTTCGAGTTTGAACGAACGGATCTGATTGAAATGCTTGCCATTGTGTCCGGTCGGGGCCCAGATGCTGACTCCGCCCTGAATGCCCATCGGCGCGCTGGCTTTTGCCCAGAACGAGAACGTGTAAATTTTTCCCGCTTCGATCGGCAAAGAACGCGATTTGACGCCCCAAACGCCTTTTTCACGCGCGGGCAAGTCCATCTCCAAGCTCTTCTCGCCGTTGAGGAAGTTCTGCCCGCCGACGATCCGGAGCGGGAGCGACAGGGTCTCGCGGAGGTTCAGCCAGTGCGAAATCCCGGCCACGCCATTTTCAAAGTCGCCGTTCGGCAGAAGATTCGCTTTGAGCTGTTCCGGAGTCAGCTCATCCCATGCGGTATTGCGGACAAGGATTTTTCCGCCCTTGCCGGGATCCAGCGCAATGCGCACGAGAAGTTCCGTGCTCTCTTTCGCATAGTAATAAGCCGTCTGAGCCGCCCATGCATCCGTAAGGGGAATGGGGCTGTATGAATTCTTTCCGTTCGCAGTAAAAACAATCTGGATTTTCGGAAGTTCCGAACCGTCCAGTCTGCCTTCCCAGGAGAAGCGGTAGAACTTTCCGCCTTCGACAAAGACTTTTTTCGCCAGACTGGTCCAGCCGCTGCCGGAGTAGTCGATCGAATAGCCTTCCGCCGTTTTCTTCCACGGGGTCTGCGGGTCCATTGCGAGTTCCGCCGCGGAAACACAAAACGCGGCGCCGATTGCGAGTGCGAACAAAGCCTTCTTCATTTTTTCTTGCTCCTTGCTTATTTCAGCTCCAGAACGCCGAATGCGGTCCGGTCGCTGTGATTGTTTCTGTTTTCACTCCAGATGAATTCCCGGGACGTCGTCTTCCCGGGAAGCGCGTCGTCGGTCTTCAGGTCGAATCCGAGCCGGTTCCCGAGTTTGGCGAGCGGAAGCGCAAGCGTCACCGTGTATCCGGCGGGATCGGAAACGACTTTGCACTCAAGGTCTTTGCGCGAAAAGCGGCAGCCGTCCCTAAACCAGGTCTCCACCTGCTTTTCCGGGGCGAGACGGGGAAGAACGAACACGCGGAACGTATCCGGCGTGTAAGCGCGCGAGTGCGCCGGAAGAATCGTGTCAGGATCGGCGTCGAAGAACAGTTCCAGACAATCCTGTTCCCACGGGCGGCGTCCGGCGGCGTCCGCTCCGGAGTTCGTCGAATCCTCGACACGGACCGTCAGAACGAGTTTGCCGTCCGCTTTCTTCATGCTCCATGTGAAGGGGAAGCCCGGACGCGCTTTCGTTCCGTCGAGAGAGATCGCGCGGCATTCCGAAACTTCAACCGGAACGCTGAGAACTCTGCCGTTGTGATAAAGCCGCAGAGCCGGTTCCGTCTTTGCGGACGTCTTGCGGAGCGGAAGTTCGAAATCCGCCGATTTTCCCGCGGGAACAACCGCGCGCACGCTTTTCGCTCCGGTGAATCCGTTCCCCGAAAATCCGGCGATGACCGTCTGATCCGCGGCGGAACCGTTGCTTAAAGTCGCAAGCAGCGAATATTCGCCGTCGCGGTTCAGCAAACGCACCAGCGGCGACGCGCCAATCGGATTGTCCAGCAAGACGGAAAGCGTTTTCAGCTTTTCAAGGAACGCGGCTTCGGAAAGCGTTCCCGGGCGGAGATAATACGGAGTTCCGGTCAAAGGAAGCACTCCGGGTTTGACGGGGTTGCCGTAAACGTCGAACACCTGGAACGGTGAGAGATCGCCTTTGACGCCGTCGCGCTTCTGGTAGTGCCAGATCGCCGCGACCGGTTTGCCGTCCTTGCGGAACGCGTAGACGATCACCCCGTTCGGGAGTCTGTATTTCGCAAGCGGTTTCGCCGCCTCGAAGAAACGTGCCAGAGCGTTGTTGACAACGAAGTTTTCATTCGGGATCAGGTCCACCCAGGAGTCGCTGCTCTCCGCGCCTTCCGGGAAGAGCGAATTTCTGCTCCACACAGCGCCCTCTGAAAGAGAGACCGATTGTATGACGTTCTCGCCGAGGTCGGTCAGATAGCGCGCCGCGATGTGTCCGGGGTTGCAGATGCCCTGATTGAGCGACTTGTCCGCCGTGTCGTAGAGATAATAGATTTCCGTGTTCCAGAGCGGCATGCCGCGGTATTCGCCGAGCGAATTGCGGAAGTTCGCGATATACGTGTCCGCCGGATTGACGGAGTTCAGCTCGCGTCCGGAATAGGGATGAAACGCGGCGATGTCCATGAACTTTCCGCCGCCGAGCGCCATGACGTCTTTGGTGAACGTATCGCCGGAAACGCCGAAGTCACTGGTGATGCACAGTCCGAGAATCTTCGCGGAGGGATCGACCTTCTTGACCTCTTCATAGACCGCCTTCATGTACGGGAAATAGTCTTCCGCGCTCATGACGCCGTTCGGTTCGTTGAACACCTCGTAGTAGCGGATGCGCCCCTTCGCATGAACGGCGAGTTTGTGGAGGTATTCGCGCCAGAGTTTCATATCCGGCAGGAAGACGCGTCCCTTGCAGTCGCCCCAGTTGTAGCTTTTGTGTTCGGCGGGATGCGCAAACGGTTCCGCCCATTCGGGCCAGCTGCGGGTGCGCCACAGCTTCTGCTGCTCATTCGCCGGACGGAGGAATCCGATGCGGCCGACGCAGCTCAGGACTTCGATTCCGTATTTTTCGAACTGTTTCAGGGAGTAATCCAAGTGACGGTAATCCCATTTTCCCTTCTCCGGCTCCATGAGATACCAGGCGGTGGATTCCACTCCGGCGTCATGCTCGCGGATGATGCGGCAGCCCATCTTCTGGAGATATTCCAGTTTTTTCTCCGCCGCGGCGTTGTGCGCCATGGTTCCTATTTTCGGTTTTTCGCCGTTCTGCACAATGCCGATTCCGCTGTTCAGACCAATGCAGAAATCGCGGTCGAAATCCCGTTTTTCCCGCTCGTATTTTCCGGCGACGGCGAAGTAGGCCGGAATGCTGTGGCCGATTCCCTCCGCGACGGCGGTTGCACAGTATGCGCCGTAAGGAAGGTTCCATTTCACCGGGATTTCACGGACTTCGCCGGGGGAGAGCCTGAGCTCGAACTTCCGCGGTTCCGCGCGGGTCCCCAGGAACTCTTCGGTTGCGCCGACCGTCACAGTTCCCTGCCACGGTTTGTCCGTGAAGTTTCCGGCTTTCAGAGTGAGAGTGACGGGAGTTTTGCCGTCCGAAACAATCAGCGGATCGGCGATGTTCAGCGCGAATTCAACCGTCTTCGCCGGAACGGATTTCGTCTCGAACAGCTGAATGTCGTCAATGTAAATGTCGCTTGCGGGAATGTCGCTGTTATTCACGTCCCGGAACTGGAGATGATAAAAGTACGGTGCGCCGTCCTTCGGACCGGTCTTGAATTTGTATTCGCAATTCCGCCATTGATCCGTTGCTTTGACCCGGACCATCCACCCTTTCCAGTTGTTTTTGACGCTGTACGGAACCGCGAAAAGCTCTTGTCCGTTCTTCGCGGTGGACCGTATTTTGAAGCGGAACGTGTATTCCGTATCCGCCTTCAGCGGGAACTGTCTGGAATGAAGTTCAAAACGGTTGGCGTGCGGATTGCGGATCCGGAGAACCTGTTTGCCGTCGGCGGCGGGGTCGGCGACCGTTTCGAGCGGGAAAAACTTCTGGTCCGGATTCGTGTCGAACCGGAGATTCGTGCGGATGCCGTATCCGGCGGTTCCAAGTTCAAACGAGCCGTTCGGGACCAGATTCTGCGCGGAAAGCAGACACGGCAGCGCACCAAGCGCAAAAAGAAGACGAGGTTTCAGCATTTTCATATCCTTTGTTCAGCGATAAGGAAGCCAGTAAATGTCTCTTGCAGAGGACGGAGAGAAAAGCGGCCACGAATGGCGTCCGACGTGACCGTCGAAGAAGAGCACGTTCGCCGTATTTCCCGGATGTCTCCACGCCATTGGAGTTCCCGTGGGGGGTTGCGCTCGATCTGTTCCATTATTGAAATATCCGTTTGGGGAATACGGATTAATACTGTCCGAACTGGAAATAGCGCCAGTGAGACCATCGGCAATCGCGATTTTATTCGTGGGAGACTTGATTTTCTTCGTATCGTAAACGACCCACGGGGCGCTCCAGATCGAAATTGTAATTCCCCAGTGTTCGTATCCGGTTCCATTCGTTCCTCCTTCATCGGCAGGATCAATGTTCATTCCGAAAGCCCACTTCGGCATTCCGATTCCAATCCAGCCTTTGTCTCCAGGAGAATCTGCTAATTCCTTAGCGGGACCTCCGTTTAGAGCCCAGTTTGCATCCGGACAGATGAAGTTTCGCGGATAGCGTCCCGGAGCCCACAAGCCACCATCCCCATCCCAAGTCGACCCCTTGTAAATTTTCAGATACTCCTGAAACAGCCGGTGTTCATACCAGCTGATCGGGTTTCGCGCCGTCTCTGTCTTTGCCCTGAACGGAAGATAGAATCCTTCAAAGTCGTTGGTGTAGAGATTCGTTGCGATTCCGAACTGCTTGTGAATCCCGGCGCAGGTGATCGCCCGGGCGGTTGCGCGCGCCTTGTTCAGCGCGGGCAAAAGCATGCCGGCGAGGATGGCGATGATGGCAATTACCACGAGGAGCTCTATGAGGGTAAATCTGCAGGATCTGCCCCTGACGTCTGGTATGAAACGGTTCCGTCTGTTGAATTTCATAGTTTCCGCCTTTCGTTGGTTTGTGTTGTTTCCAGTCTGAGTTTTGCCGGAGATGAACATGTCTCCGGCGTTTGAAATTTCCGTTCTCACAGTTTCAATGGCTCCTCTCCTTTATTTTATGGTTGCAAAACGTTTTGTTCCGGATCCGGAAGCCTCGGCGGAACGGACCGCGAAATCGCCGCGCAGTGTTGCCATCGTGTGGCAGCCGGCGATTTCAACGTCGATCAGCGCGGCGTTCAGCTTCGGATCGGCATGAATCAGAACACGCAGAACAAACGGCGCATCGATTCCGAAAAGATTCTCCTTCGCATAGTCGCGTCCGCAGTACGCCGTGTACGGAAGCAAAGAATAATTTGAAATTTCCGGCGTCATCTGCTCGCGGAAGGTCGGGACTTCCGGCGGGCATCCGGCGGAACTCCACTGGGCGCGCGCCTTCGCCGGGTCGATCCGGAACTCGCAGCCTTCGCCCTCTCCCGTGAAGCGGATTGCAAATGCCCCTTTCGCCGGATCGATCCGGAACTCAAGGAGCGTATCGCCCGCGGCGGCGACCGGCGTCTTCTCCGAGAAATTCTCCGCAGCGCCGAACTCCGGAAGCGACTCCGCAACCCAGCGTTTTCCGACATTGCCGTTGCCGAGCGGAACCATTTCGCGGAGCATGAGACAGCTTCCCCAGCCGATGCCGTTCATCCAGCCGCCTTCGATCATGCGCCCGTCCCGCCATGCGGAATACATCGGAACGGAACTGCCGTCGTAGGGATCGCGTCCCTCCTTGACGAAATCGATCCATTCCGCATCGCCCTTGCGGCGTCCGAAGAACGCGGAGAACCCGACTGCGAAATACTCCCAGCCGTCCAGCTCGAAACAGGTCGGACAATCCAGGCAGTTCCGGGCGAAACTTTCCATGCCGTGCGGCGGGAATCCGCGCTGAACCAGCGTCCAGTCTCCCGGATGATCCGATTCCCAGACGCCGTCCTGAATCAGATGAAGGCGTCCGTCCGGCTGAACGAAGATGCTCGGATTTTCCAGATAATGAATCAGGCGGTCGGCGCGGGTGAAATGAACGCCGTCTTCGCTCGCCGTGTAGCTTGCGCCGCTCGGAAGAAGGGTTCCGATTTCGCCGTAGCGGAATTCGCCCGTGCGCCCGGTGTCCGCGAGATTGCGGAAGAAAAGATGCTTCACCGTCTGCGGGTACGGAACCTGACGGTCCGTATGCCAGCCGAACGAGAGATGCAGCTTGCCGTCGAAGACAAACGCGTTGCCCGTGCCGACCGTCTGCCACTGGGAGTCGATTTCGACGACGGGCCCGTGGTCGATCCAGTCGCGCAGGTTTTCGCTGCTCAGATGCCAGAACTCATGCGCGCCGCGTCTGACGCGGGAACCGTGATGGCGGCGGTCCATGAGATAGAAGATGTGGAAGCGTCCGCGGAACTGCGCGACGACCACGTCGCCGACCCAGGTATTGAACCCGAACGGGGTGTAGAACTGAATCGAAGCATCCCGGCGAACCTCTTTCTCCGAAAAGCTCACGCCGGAGAGATCGTTGGTCATGCGGTAATTCGCGAGCGCGGGCGAAGAGATGCCGAAGCAGACATGGCGGCCCTCATAATAATGGAAGGAACGGCCGAACGGGAAATCGCGGTCCATGACAATTCCGTCGCAGAGAATCTGAAAACAGACGCCGTCGTAAAGGACCGCGAACTCGTGCTCCGTCTCCGGGTCGCCGGCGAGGGAGATCGGGAAACCTATGCGGTAACGCTCTCCGGGTGCGCCGTTCTCCATGCGCAGATCCGCTTCCAGCACGCGGCAGGAGCCGTCCGGAGCGGTGCAGGAGAGATAATTCAGCACACGGCGATTGAGATGTTTTTCGTCCTCCCCGCAGTGCGCTTTATCGGCGATCCGGAGCGCGAAGCCGGAAGCGTGACTCACAAGAGCGCCGGAGAGCTCCGCCGGTTTTGCACGGAAGCAGAAGAGAAACACCGGGTCGAAGACCTCGTTTCCCCAGCTGCGGGAATCCCATTTCACCTTGCTGAAATCGTAATGCCGAACTTTCTGAATAATCATAAAATATCTCCTTGTTTCCGGAGATAACATAACACCATGCAAACGGCTTTGCTATCGAAAACGGGGATTTTTTATAAGATTCGGGGACATTTTTCTTGAAAAAGCGGAGTTTGCGGGATATTTTTCTTCAAAACAGGAGGTTTTTATGCAGGAATGCAGACTGATGGACGAGTCGCCCCAGATTCTCTACCGGAACTACCGGAATCTGAAACTGGACATTGCGACGGAGAGCGGGAATTTTGAATTCAACTGCGAGTTCGTGTGCCCCTCGCACAGCTCGTTCCGGGAAACGGAGGAATACTATCATCCGGATCCGCCCATTTCACGCCTGTTCGTCATCGAAACGGGGTGCGCGGAAGTCACGATGGACGGAGTCTGCACAAGACTTGAAAAAGGGGATATTGCGTTTCTTCCCGCGGGACATCCCTTTCAGGCGGTCTATCATCCGGGTCTCATCTGCAAGGCGGAGCATGTGCACCTGCACGACGGGCTCGGTTTTGCGCTCGGACCGGAGCTGCCGGGAATGCGGAAAATCTGGAAACCGGAACTGTTCGCTGCGCTCATCGCGGCATTTCACACGCAGCCCGATTTTGCGGCGCATCCGCTGATCGTTTCGGCGATTCTGCTTCTTACGGAACCGCTGTTCCGCCGCGCGGCGGAGCGGCTCAACGTCCCGCCTTTCTACCGGAAACTCATGACCGAACTCAACCGCCGTCCGCCCGCCGCATTGCGCCTGAATGAACTGGCCCGTGAATTCGGGCTCACCCGTTCCGCTCTCGGGAAAGGGTTCCGGCGGCATTTCGGACTTGCCTTCAAAGAATATCAGAAGACGCTGCTGCTGACCAAGTCGCGGAGACTGCTCCTGAACCGCGAGCTCAGCATCTCGCAGGCGGCAAATGAACTGGGATTTGAACAGGTGTTCTACTTTTTCGAGTTCTTCCGCCGCGCCTCCGGTCTCACTCCGATGGAGTTCCGCAGACGGAGCGGAAAACTCTGATTTCAGCGAATCCGCAGAATTCCGGAACTCGCTTTCGGCAAATCAAGTTCAAACGCATGTTGCGTCCGCTTCCGCACCGGAACCGGCTTGCCCGCATATTCCGCCGAGACGGGCTCCCGCGGCAGAACGGCAACCAGCGTCGTCTTCATTCCCGCCTCTCCGCCGATGACGAGCTCCGCCGTCATGCCGGATTCCGCTCCGCATGCAAACGAACGGCGCAGAACGTCGTAGCCGGAAGTCAGCGTCCCGGGCGAATAATACGCCGCGTGAAAGTTCAGAACCGGAGCCGAAAGCGCGGAAAAGTGATGCCAGCCGCAGCCGCGTCCGGAGCTGATGGAGAACTGTTCGTAACAGGCGTAGGAAGCGCGGACTTCCCGCTCCCACAGACGGAGCGCGGTTTCCGCGATCCGCCAGGCGAAACCGGAACGTCCGTCGTTCAGCGCGGTCTTCCAGAAGAACCATTGGTAGGGCATCCAGACACACCCGTTCCAGTAGCCGTCCGCGCGCCAGTAGGGTGCGGAGCGGTCAACCGTGGAGAGTCCGGCGTCGCTCCAGCAGTGCTCCGGCGACGAGAGACGTTCCCAGAGCGATTCCGCCTGTTCCGGAGTGACCGCGCCCGCCTCAAGCGGCATGACGCCGTCGAGTCCCATATTGAAGTTCACCCCGGAGCCGTGACGGTAAATTCCGGTCGGGTTCCCCGCTTCATCGTGGTCGACGTAACCGAAATAGCCCGACTCCGCATCCCACGCATACTGCTGAAGCGAGACGGAGAGATCGCGGATATCGGCGTCGTAATATCCGGCGTCGTCCGTTCCGAGCTCCGCCGCAAGCATCCGGAGCATCTTGGCGCAGCGGATGACATGCGAGGTCCCGACGCACGGGATCACGCTCAGATGTCCGGGGTGCGCGGCATGCTGAGGCGGATAGTCGTCCCAGCCGCCGGTGTTGTAGAAATAATCCCAGGTGCGGATCATCGGCTCCCGGCTTCCGCGCCGCGTGGTCGAACGGGGGTCGTGTCCGGCGAGATAATCGTAATACTGTTTCAGACGCGGATAGAAATATTCCAGCAGCGCGCGGTCGCAGGTGCGGTTCCAGAGCTCGAAAAACAGATAAATTTGAACAGGAACGGGCGTACCGTGCAGAACGAACGCGTTGTCCGGATTGCCCGGATCGGTGGTGTACGCGTTCAGGTTTTCGACCGCCCGGAGCGTGTCGATCTCCATCAGTCCGAGCCCGATGAATCCGGAATCCCAGGTGTAAAGCGAATTCCAGCAGCGTCCGGGCGTATGGTGACGCACGAACCGTCCCTCCACATATGTCGGATAGACCACGTTCGTAAGCACGACCGAGCTCATGCGCTCCTGACTGAACGACATGGGCGATTCAGGAATCCTGAGATAGCTGTTCCGCGCCGCGCGGCAGTGCTCCGGCGCACGCTCAAACGGGAACGCCAGACGCTCCGCAAGCTCCGTCTCCGAACCGTCCGCGACAATCGCGTAAACGGTTCGCGACGCCCCCGCCTCCACGCGGACCGGCTGAAGGAAGATGTCGAGATGGCAATCCTTTCCGCCCCGGTCGCCCCATGTTCCGAGATGCGGCATGTGGACGCCGTCCTTGTAAAGCAGAATGCTGTTGAAATCATCGACCGCGTACCGCCGGGTGAAGGCGTCGGGGAAATCCCAGCGGACACCGTACGCATGCGGCAGCCCCGGATAGCGGATGATCCGGCTGTCCGGCAACGCTCCTTCGCTGAATTCCGGACGCGGGGAAAGAGCATCGCCGAAGAACTCCGGCTCCTGATCCGCAACGGAGAAAACGTCCATTTTGAGTTCGGAATCCGTCTCCGCAAAGAACTTTTCACCCGAAAAATCCTCCATGAGACGGTATGTTTGAAACGCTCCCTCCCCGCAGAGCTCAAACGTTCCAAGCGACGTCCGCAGCAGAGCTTTTCCCTCAACCGCCGCGCGAAGCCAGAGCGTCCCGTGCGCGGAAAGGGAAATCTCCGCTTTTTCCCCGGGTTTCAGACGGTACGCGGAGCCGTCGACCACACCGTCCATGCGCACTTCTCCGGGCTTCAGACAGTCGAAGACGAGTCCGTTTCCGGAGAGAAGGTGCGGTTTCGCGCACGGCGCATTGCAGTTCAGCGGCTTCCCGTCCGGCACGAGGGAGGAGAGGAAGTGAAGCGCGAAATCGGTATCGAGCTCCGAATGATTGACGCACTCGCAGGCGATGAGGCGGGAATGGGCGTCGATTTCCGCGAATGAAACGTCGCAGTAGACACGGTCTTTCCATTCGAGCTGCTGACGGTAGCAGTAGTTTTTTAAATCGGGCGAAACGCTCCACGGCAGATATCCCGCGGGGCGGAGGGCGTCCGGCACGGCAAGCTGTCTGCGATAGATCGCGGGAATGACGGTGAAGTCAAACCGTGTTCCGCGTCTGTGGTCGGCGATGTGCGAGATTCCGAAGAACCGTTTCCCGTACGGTCCCCATTCGGGGAGCGAAAGATCATGTGTGCCTGCAAGTGCGTTACAGTTCATATTACCTCATTTTCGTTCCAATGCGATTCCGGTCAGCGACAAAGGCGGAAGAGTGATACGGCACCCTTCCGGCGTATTTTCAAACGCTGCGGAAACGACCTTGACCGTATCCGGTCTGGACTCGTTGTCCGCCTGCGGTCCGGGACCGGTCAGCGTTTCGGCTTTGACCGCCTGAAAACCGGGAATCTGAAGCAGCATTGTTTCCGGCGCAAACGAACGGTTGATCACAACGGCGGCAAGCCGTTTTCCGTCCGCTGAGCGCGAAACGGTTGCATCGGTTGCGCGAAGTTCCGGAACAAAACGGGTAACTTTCACATTCCGGAAAAACATTTTTCCCTTGCCCGTTCCCTGACGGCGCGCCTTGACCGTCAGATTTTCCGCATCGAAACGCGGAATGTAATCCGCCGAGACGGTTTTCCAGTCTGCGGAAAGCGTTCCGGGAGTTCCGGCGGCGGAACGGGTTGTCTCCCAACCGCGCGCATCACAGAGTTCCAAAGCGGCGCCCCGGCTCAATACCATTCCTTCCGCTTTCACTTCGCCCGTAATGCGGTAGCCGCAATTCGGCGAAATCCGCGGAATGGACTTTTCCGCATGGAAGAAATTGTCCGGAGTCTTATCGTCCATGAATTCCACTTCAAGCACTCCGTCCGGATGCTCCGTGATTTTTGCATTCGTGACGGTGAAACACTTCCACGCCTGCACAGGCAGGATGTTCTTTTCCAGTTCCGCCTTTGACAGTTTCCGGGCTTCCGCATAACGGTTCTGAAGATTGTCGCCCGTAATTTCCGGAGTCAGGAGTTCATCGAGCAGATAGCGGCCGAACAGCTGCATTGCCAGATAGTTCGGGCGCTTCACATACGGAGCCTTGCGTCCGCCTACCATTCCCCAGCCCTCATTGACGAACTGCCAGTAATGCGCCGTGAAAAATTCCGGCGTGTAGCAGAACATCCGCAGCCATTCCGCATTCAGAAGCGCGCTGGTCAGATTCCGGTGCGATTTGACGTCGGAATTGAATTCCGTATTTGCCAGTTTGAGCTCTTTGACGCCCGCATCGGCGGCATACGCGCGGCAGCTCTCGATGGTCTGGCGGAAATGATTCCGCTGCTCCAGAAACACACCATGATAACCCGCGGGATCGTAAGTCCGGACGGGGGTGTACTGGTGCGGCGTAAGAAAATCAAAGCGTTTCCCGATGACTTTGAGAACTGGAAGATCCCATGCCCGCTGATTGAATTCGCCAGGTTCGTTCAGGACAACGCCGAGCTTGATTTCCGGATCGACCGCCTTCATAGCCTTCTGGAAAGCAAGATAATCCATTCCGTACTTTTCCGGAGTGATCCACTGTTTCGGCTTGACATAGAAGTTGCCGTGGTAGCACTCGTTTCCGTATTCAAAATACCTGACTTTGTAGGGCGCGGGATGTCCGAGCTCCGCGCGGCGTTTCGCCCACGGATGCGCATCATCGGCAGGTGAATTCAGGAATTCGACCAGCTCGGCGGCCTCCTCCGGAGAACCGCGGAAACCGGAAATGGAAAGAATCGGCATCATCGAAGTCGCTTCACAGAGATTCAGGAATTCCATCAGCCCGAGCACCGGCTTGCGTCCTTCCAGTCCTGCGGCGACCTTCCAGTTGAACGTATGTGTTGCACCGCAGCCGCCGGGATAACGCTGTGAAGCAAATCCGGATTCCTTCAGCAGCTGGACAAGTTCCGGAACAACCTTATGTGTACGCGGAACCACCAGTCCGTAGCCGTCACCATAACCGAGCTGGTTGACGCCCAGAAGTTCCCGGCGGACGGGGATCGGTTTTTCCGATGTGATGCGCAGTTGCGAATCGCCGAAAACAGGAAGAAATGCAGACAGCAGGAGAAGCGCCGTCATTTTTTTGCAGCCGTCAAAAAACATCTTCAAACCTCCTCACATTTCATACTGATTGTAAATCATTTCCTTGAACTCGTACTGATCGACAAGTCCGGTCCGGTTGACTGAAGTGACATGTCCGTCTCCACAAAGCAGCCCGACGCGTCCTTCGTGGCGCAGATGAACTCCGCTCTGATAGGAAGGTCCGCGGCGGAAATAGAACACGCACCACTGCCCGCGCAAATCTTTTGAGGTTCCGGCGGTGTTTGCTGCAGTGTCCGTCATCAGCGGAATCTGCGACGCCGAAGTGTACTTGATGTCGCAGTTCGGAAACTTCAGCGACTCCAGCCGGATACTGACTCCGTCATCCGGCGGCTCACCGCCGTAACCGTGGTTGTAACCGTAGGTGCAGAACTCGCGCTCCAGAGAATTTTCGAGATAGTAACTCGGACAGCGCAGAAACACCGAATTGTCACGTTTGTTTGTGCTTGCCGTTCCGTTTCCGGCGGAAGTAAGCAGCCCGGCGTCGTAAAGCCGCGCATAAAGATAAGCGCGTCCTTTGGTATATTTGTGCACCGCGGGCAGATTGCCGTCAAACGCATTGGCGTAGAGCATGAGCAGTGTTCCGCACTGTTTCAGATTTCCCATGCAGTTTATTGCCTGAGCCTTGTTCCGCGCCTTGCCCAGGGCGGGCAGAAGCATGCCGGCAAGGATGGCGATGATCGCAATTACCACAAGAAGCTCTATAAGCGTAAACCTGTATTTTCTTCTCAACATCTTTTTTCTCCTGTCTGTTTGATGTTTCACGGATGCGCAACCGTCTTTCTGCTTATAATTATACACCATGACGGAGAAAACGGCAACAGGTCTTTTGCACTTTTTATTATCATTTTCAATAAAGACATTATCATTTTTCTTTTCTCCGGAATTCGGAGGGGGAAACGCCGCATTCCGTCTTGAAACTGCGGCAGAACTGCATCGAGTTCAGTGCGCCGACATTTTCCGCGATCTGGTGAACCGGAAGATCCGTATGCAGCAGAAGCGATTTCGCCGTATCCAGCTTCAACCGGGAAAAATACCGGTGCGGCGAAACGGAAAGCGATTCCTGAAACAGATGCTCCAATGTGCTGCGCGACGTCTCCAGCTTCTCCGCAATCTCCGCAATTGTCAGACGCTGCGAAATGTTCGCCTTCATAATTGAGAGCGCACGCTCTAGGAGCGGCGGATAGCGGCGTTCAATCATTCCCGCAAGCTCTGAAAGAAGACGGAACGCCAGAGTTGAAAGCCCGATGTAGTCCACTCCCTCGCGGACGCCGAGTTTGCGCTCGATTTCCAGAAGAAGATTCAGAAACGCCTCGCTGTCGCCGAGCTTCACGGTCAGCGGGTCGACCAGATGCAGTTCGGTTGTCAGGCTGTGCACCAGCGGACCCGAGATTCCGATGCTGATTTTGCGGCAGTTGCCCTCCGGCGCGCACTGGAACGCGGAATCTTCGCCGCAATGAATCAGAGCGACCTCCCCCGGAACGGCGGAATAGGTTTTGCCGCGCGCCTCGCAGACAATCCGTCCCTCCAGCGGCATTTCTATTGCAAAACGGGTGTAGTTCTTGTGTTTGAACCCCTCGCCCGGCTTCAGGACCGCGCGTTCCACGAACGCCGGCCAGAGCACGATCGAAGCGGGAAACTGGACTCCCGCTCCCGCAAATGAATTGGAAAACCACGCGGAAACGCGGGTCTCGCGGGAAAACAAACGTTCGCTGTAGACATCGCTCATCGGATACTCTCCATTTTTCCGGAAAACCGGGGTGCATGCTTCAGATGAAATATACACCCCGTTTTTCATTTTTCATCCGGAAAAATTATTTTCCGACGGAAAAAGTCTCCGGCGTCAATCCTCCAGCGTAACCGCAAGCAGAATCGGAACCGAACGGCCGGCGGAAATCACCTCAATGGATTTCAGTCTCGCCAGACCGCGCTGATCCATCACGCCAAGCGTCACTCCGCTCGCAGTGACGTCATTTTCCCAGGCGAAAATGTATCCGCCGACGCCTTTGCCCCACTGTCCGGGTTTTCCGGCGGGCCATGCGGGAATCGCCAAAGCCTGCGGCTGATCGTACAGCATATCCGCATCCGGCGAAACCTTCCACGCGGAAACCTGAACACGGTCATAGACTTCAATGTCGCGGGTCTGCCCGTCCTCGAAATGAAGACGGTAGGTCAACGCCTTTCCGCCTTCCGGATAGCTGAGTCCGTGCAGGAAATAAATCCGTTTGCACTGCCGGTCGACCGGAATCACAATCCGTTCCGGATACTGCGGACGCGCCTTGCCTTTCAGCATGATCATCGAATATCCTTTTTCCCCGGACGGCTTCGCAAGACTAAACGGAACGCCGCGCAGCATCACTTCTCCGGACGGAATCCGCCAGACGTCGCCCGGCTGCTTCTCCGGCTCCTGATCGTTGCCCGGCTGGTTGCAGAGCGCATCCAGGTGCAGCGGCGTACACTTTCCGGGAGAGAAATCGCGCCGCTTCAGAGCATCCGGACGGAACTCTCCCGGAGCCGGAGCGGCGGGAAGAGTCAGCGCGGAGGAAAGTTTTCCGGAAACCGGCCATTCGCAGTCCGTCTCCGCGTACGGAGGGAGCTCAAGACGGATCCGGACCGCTCCGGCGTCGGCGTTCACCTTGTAAACAGGCTGATACGCCGCGGAATCGCGGACAATCTCAGCAAGGGTTCCGTTCACCGTCATCCGGACGGGACAGACACGCGAAACGATACGGATCGTCTCCGGCTCCGGACAGAAAAGCGAAATCTCCGCAACCCGTTTTGCCCGGTCATACGTTCCCCCGGTGATAAGGGCGCGTCCCCAGCCGCCAAGCCAGACGGGGTCGTTTTGCGCGATCACGTGCGGCATGGCGTTGATTCCCAGCGGATAATTGCTGCCGCGCAGGAGAGCGGCCATCTTTTTCCAGAGCGGTTCCAGTCCGCCGCGCGGAGGAACGGGACTGCGGAAATCGACACGCAGGAATTTTTCCATGATTCCCCGCACGACGTCTCTGTCCGAAGTCGTGAACGCGAGGAATTTCAGCGTGTTCCATGCATTGGCGATGCCGTTCACATTTTCAAAAGCGAGGATCGTTTCAAGTTCGGACCAGGCGGGGACATTGGCGCGGAAATCGCGAATCCACTCCCGGCTTTCCGCCGGAAGCGTGCAGAGAAGAGTTTCGAAGAACGGATTGTCATAAGTCAGACATCCGGCGTTCTGAAACGGCGCCTGGTTCCGCGAATTCCTCCAGTTCCCGGCGCGGAGTCCGTGATTGTCCACGCCGATCAGCCAGCCGAGATGCCCCTCCGACTGCGCCGAGTCTCCGGTATTGTGGAGATGCGCGGCAAACGGCGGAACGTTCCGGTTGATCAGCGCGGCGGTCGTCGCATTCTGCCGTGCGGCAAGATACCGCGCCCGGTCGGCAAGCGCACGGTCCTTCATTCCGGACGCCATGTGATACATGTGATAGAAGGAACGGAAGCCGTCGCCGTACATGTCCCCCGCGATAATCAGACCGCTTGTGGTGGTGTTCATTCCCGGAACCTGCCAGATCTGGCACAGTTCGACACCGGAAAAGAACTCCCGGATCCGCTCCCAGTGAGCTTCCACGCGATCCCAGCGTCCCTGATAGACCGCCTCGGCGTAAGGCGTCTGGAGCAGCTGCATGTTGAAACAGGTCATATCGCCCTTCATCGGGAAGCCGTGACGGAATGCGCGCCAGCCGGCGCACCAGCCGGAGCGTCCCGTCGACGGGTCGATCAGAAGATCCGGTGAGAGGAACCACGGGGAGGAATGACAGCGGCCGAAAACCTCCTCCGCATCGTCCACGCGGTCGCGCTGACCTGAGAGAGGCAGGAGATCCAGGAACTTTTTCGCCTCCGGCGTCATGAGGTTGATTCCGGAAAAAAGCCCGGCGTACCAGTCGAGCGCGGAGCAGGTCCGGAACTCCAGACTCTTCTCGCTCAGGATGAAGCGGTTGAACTCCGAAATCATCTTCTCCTCGCCTGAAGGCTTCAGCACCACACGATCCAGCATATCCGGAAGGGGCAGTTCAAACGAAAAAGAGGTTCCGGGAACCGTCCGGAAGAAGCCGAACTTCGTCGTGCAAAGCGGAGCCGAAAGCGGTTTGTCCGGCTGAAAATCCATCAGATCCGGCATCGCCAGAGTATACGCGGGAACCATCGGGACATACGGAGTCGCATCCGGAAGAAGACGGACCGCTTTTGCAATGCGGCTGACAATGCGGACCTTTCCCGTCCGCATCTGAAAGAACTCTTCCAGATCCAGCGGGAAATAATTCAGGGCGGCGGCCATCCGGCGGCACTGAGCGAGCTCCTTTTCCGGAAGGGTTTTCCAATTTTTGCCGTACTCCGCGGGCTGCACGGAGGCTCCATGCAGCGGCGCGGCGGCGAAGAAACCGATCCCGCCGCGATTGCGGATCAGAAGTCCGTTCTCTCCGCAGGCGGCCGAATCCGGAAGCTTTCCGAATGTCACGAGAACGGGAATTTTCGGCGCGCCGTTTTCCCAGAGAAGGAGAATCCAGTTTTCCGTCAGCTCCTTTCCCGAAAGCGTTTCGCCCGGACGGAAGAGTTTCACCTTCCCGTTGACCGCGGCGGCAAACGCGGACGGAGCGACAGGGCTTTTGAGCGTGAGATCCGAAATTTCAACCGAACCTTCATCCGTCCGGAAGAGAAGTCCGGGAGCAAGCGAACTCCAGTAGACGTCCATGAATCCGTATTTGCCGGTTCGCAGATTTTTCAAACGGACCGTCCGTTTCGAATAGGTCCAGGAGCCGTCCTGAAGTTTGAAGTCGACCGGAATGAACCCTTCGGGGCGGAACGAGATCTCCCAGTTGAAGTTTTTGTTTTTATAAAGCTGGAATTCGCTGGCGGAATCGATCCACATGGAGGTGTCGCGCGCGTTTGTTGTCAGCAGAGTGTGCCAATTGCCCGAGAAACCGAAAACGCCGCAGCTGCGGAGGCTTGCTCCCGGCTGAAGCGCACCGGATTCCGCGCTTTTCCGGCGGAACCGCCGCATCACGGCTTCGCACTCCCGCGACATTGCGGCGGCGTCCGGATAATCGCCGGAACGGTATGCGGACTCCCAGCGGGAGAGACGCGAAGAGAGTTCCTTGAGCGGCGGTTCCGCGTTTTCGGGAGACAACGTCTTCGCGACCGTCCACGCCCGGAGTTCACGGCGCAGGGAGAGCAGTTCCGAACCGAGACGCAACCGCTCTTCCGCGATCTTCTTGTAAAGCTCCGCCGCGCGGTCGACGTCGGAGAAGGTCACCGCCGTGTCGTCGGGGAACTGTCTGCGCACGGCTTCAATGCGGGCGATCTCGTCTTCCGCCGAACAGGGGAGCCCGGCCCGGGTCAGGGTCTCCGCGCCGATACGCCAGTCGGTGTAACGGGCTTCCAGTTCGGCGCGGCTCTTCTTAACGCGGTCCGGAACCCAGTCGGGCAGATAATTCGGAGAAAGGATCGTTCCCAGAACCTGCGACGAGAGCCCCAGGAGAAACTGTTCCATTGCATCCAGTTCGCGGTTTCGCTGTTTTTCCGGCATGTCGGGCAGTTTCGGACGGAGCGTGTACCAGCGATTCAGATTCTTCCGCAGGCGGTAGGGATGAAAACCGTAACGCCCGAGCGCAAGAAATCCGAGGTCGGTCTGACGCATCCGGCGGACATATTCCGGAATCTTCTCATCGCACTTGAGCTCCAGTTCCTTTTCAACCGAAACATCCTTCACCCAAAGAGTTCCGGACGCGTAATGCAGTCCGACAATCAGATTTCCCGAATTGTCCGGCAGATAATCCGGAATCCGCGCCGTGAACCGAACATCCGTCCAGTCAAACGCCCCTTTCAGCGGGACCGGCTTTCCGAGGGGATTCCATTTCCCGCCCTCCCGCGTAAACAGAGAAAACACAACGCCGTGCATCGGATGCTGTTTCTCCCCGATGTTTTCCCCCTTTATCTTGGCGCGAAAGGTGTAGAGTTCGCCCGGACGGGCCGGGAACCAGAGGGTCGCGGAGGAGTAGCCGTCCGGCTTCGCATTTTCAAATTTCATGCAGCCGTCCCGGGTTCCGGCTCCGCCTTCCAGACGCCAGCGGACGTTTGCGGAAGCCTCCTGCGGCCAGAGAACGCGCGGCGCTCCGAAGAGCGGAAGCCACAGCAGCGCGCAGACCGCCAAAATCAGTTTTTTCAAATTCATGCTTCTCTCCGGAAGAATTGTCAGTCAAGCTTCGTCATGCGGACATTCCGGACATTCAGTTTTCCTGCGACATTGAAGAGTCCGATGATAAGGTTGCCCGAAGTTCCCTTGAACTCCGCGGGGATTGCGACATTGCAGGTGACCGGAAGCCAGTCGAATGTGCCGGAGAGCTCAATCTTTTCGCCCAGCTGCCGCCACTTGCCGTCGATTTCAACGAACACGCCGAACACAACGCCGTGGGATTCATGCTGTTTTTTCCCGATGTTTTCCCCCTTCATCTCCGCGGTGAACACATATTTTTCTCCGCTCCGGAGGGGCATCCAGCGGATCGCGCCGGGGCGTTCCGCCATGCCGGAGCTGACGAGTTCCACAGACCCGTCCTCCAGCACTTTTGCAGCTCCTTCCATCCGCCACTTGAGCGGCACGTTTTCCGGACACGGCAGAATCGTCTGCGGTTCCGCGGCGAAAAGGTTCAGCGAAGTCATTGCAGCCAGTGCGATCATCAGAGTTGTCTTTTTCATCATAAAAGCTCCTGTTTTGGTTATTTCAAACGTCTGAATTGAGAGTCTGTAACGGGACCAGAGCCGAGTGAAACGGAAAAGACGGCTCCGCTTTTTTCGATGCAGTTCACCTGCCGTCCATGAAGCGGAACCCAGCGGTATCCTGCACAGCCGTCCTGGTTCCAGAATGAATCGCCCGGATACTGTCCGTCGGCAAGACGCGGCAGAGCATAGGCGACATTTCCTGCTCCGGTCGCGCCGCTCCATCCGGCTTCCGCCATGATCAGCGAACCGTTCATGATCCGCGAAAGACGGATATGCTGTTCATAAAATCCGCTCCCCGACGCATCCCGGTTCGTCCAGCCGCCGCGCAGACTTCCCCACGAAGGATCCGGCGGCGTGTAAATCCACGCGGTCGGCATGTAGTTGGATGAATAGCGCTGAGTCGACGGCAGACTCCCGGAAAAGGAGGCGCAGTCGGCTGGATTTTCGGGAACCGCCGGACAGAAGAAGACGCCGCGCGGCTTTTCAAAGTCAATCGACTGTTCGTCCATGTAAACGGGACGCGTCACCATTCCGGGACCGGAAACCTTCAGGTAGGCGCTGATCTGCCAGGAAATTCCGTGGTAGCCGTACGTTCCGACGAACGACGGCATGTAGTCGTCGTTGTCAAGATTGTACATGGCAATCCCCGAAAACACCTGCTTCATGTTTCCGGAACACGACGTACGCCCCGCCGCGGTCCGCGCCGCGCTCAATCCAGGCAGGAGCATTCCCGCAAGGATCGCGATGATCGCAATCGTTATGAGGAGTTCTATAAGCGTAAATCCGCGGAATTTATACATAAAGAATGTTTTTTTCATCATACAGCCTTTCCTTTGCTGTTTCAGCGGAAAATTCCGGTCAGGAAGCGGTTGTCCTCGGCGATGCCCATTCCCCAGTAGATCCGCTCTTCCGAGGGAAGCGGGGCCAGGGCGATGATCAGAGTATGCATTCCGCGCGACAGTTTCAGATAACGTTTCACCTGGTTCTGCGGAGCTCCGCCCGGAGTCGGATTGAAGATCTGCGGACGATCCGCACAGCGGAAGCGCATCGGACGGATTTCCCGCTCCAGAAACAGACGCTGGCGTCCGAACAGCATATCGCGGTCGTCGTGCAGCTCCTCCGATTCCGGATCCAGGTAGACCTGACACGAAGTCGGCGTGTTGAACAGAACGGTATAGACACCGTCGGCTGGAAGCTCAAAACGGTAGCGGAGCACGATCTGCCCGCCGTTTCCGCGGAACTCCGGCGGGACATCCAGGGAGCCGGAAATCATCGGCAGGCGGATCGGCGTCCAGTTCTGCTCGCGCAGATTCACATGATACCAGTGCAGGTTTTTCTTCATGGAATACTCCGCCGGGACCTGAAACGCGGTCCAGTCCGGCTCCGGAACGACATACGTTTTCACAGAGGGGACAAGACGTTTCCGCAAGTTCAGAATCTGCTCCGTGAACGCCTCGATTGTCTCCGGGAAACGGAGTCCGCGGACTGCGCTTTCGCGGACGATGAGTTTGTGTCCGACCGGAGCGAGCCACTCCGCGGGAATGCCGTCCGGGTTCAGAATCCCGAGAATTGCGCCGGCGGTCGCGGCGGTGCAGTCCGTATCCATTCCGCAGTTTGCCGCATCGCAGATTGTTTTCCCGAAGTCTCCCCCGCCCGAAAGAAGCGCGAGAACCGTAAACGGGATGTTGATTTCAACGGAAGTCCGGAACTCCGTCGCATAGCGTTCGAACAGGAGATCCCGGACGGTTCTCCAGTCACGGTGTTTCTCCCAGAGTTCACATGTTCTGCGGATGGATTCGCCGAGCGCGGAATCTTCCGGCAGGAACTTCAAAGCATCCGCAATGAGAAGGCGCAGATCGTTTCCGGCGAATGCGCCGGACTCAAGAGCGGCGAAGAAGATCTCCGCATCCGCTCCGGCTCCGGCGTGGTCGATGCAGGAATCTTCGCGGGCGAATTCCGCCGCCAGCCCGGGATTGCCCGGCGCAAGACACGCCCAGAGCTCGCTGCGGATCGCCGCCCCCATGCCGTCCGTGAAATGGTTGTCGTACACGCCGGACCACGGAGGACGGATTCCGAGCGAGAGGTTTTTCATTGCCACGCCATACTCGTCGACGTGGAAGTTCATGTGTCTGAGCCAGATGTCCGCCAGGACGTCGCGGGAGATTTCGACCCGTTCCATTTCATCCAGAGCCGCGGCGTACATCGCCTGAAGTTCCAGATCGTCGTTGGCGATCGCTCCTTCCGGCACCGGATCATAGAATGTCAGGTGATTGACGACCGGGAACCCCTCGCAGGGACCTCCAAGCGTTCCGCCGATGTTCTTTCCATGCCAGCAGCCGAGAATCTTCTTCCGTAGAATTTCTTCGTTCATGATGTACTCCCATCTGAAATATTTTTCCGTGATTCTGAAAATATTATAGCACAAAAGAGGTGAAACGACAATGGATTTCCGTATTTAACAAATGGACAACAGTACAAAAAATAAAACGGTTCCGCAGAGCGTCGATTGACAGAGCCGCTTTCGCCCTGTATATTAATTCCATGGAAACGCAAAACACACAATCTCCCGATTTCAGGGAAAAACTGATCATCGGGGCCAGCTTTGAACGGCAGAAGGCGAAGCGGATCCCCTGGCGGAAAGATTTCATCGACCGCCCGGGAGTCCTCCTGACGGTCAGCGGAACCGGCGAAATCTTTTTCGAAGACGCACATCAGCAACTGACCGCCGGAGACCTCGTTCTGTACGATCCGCTTCCGCAGCACCTTTTCGCCGGCGACCCCGAATGGAATTTCTACTGGTTTCATCTGCCGGAAAGCATTCTGAAGGAGTACCGGCGCACCCCGTACAACACCGAAGTTCCCGGAGTGCGGCTGGCGCATTTTGAAAAACAGGCGTTCTGCCGGATCCGGCTCGAAGTTCAGGAGGCGTACCTCCTTGCGCTTCAGCAGCCGCAGAACTGGGAAAAGCTCACGGAACTGCTGCTCCGCGTCATTCTCTGCCGGGCGTTCAACTGCATTGACTCCGGATTGCGGAAAATGGAATCTCCGCTGAACAACGCGCTTCCGCTTCTTACGAAGTTCGACTCAAAGCTGAACACGGCGGAGCTGGCGCGGAGATGCGGAATGTCCCGCGCCCTCTTCTTCCAGGAATTCCGCAAACAGTTCGGCTGCCCGCCGAAGCAATACCGCAACAACCTGCTCATCACCAAGGCAAAAGGAATGCTCTGCTCCACCGATCTCCAGATTCAGGAGATCGCGGAAAAACTTGATTTCCAGGACAGTTTCTATTTCTGCAGGTTCTTTCAGGCTCAGACGGGACAGACTCCGTCCGTGTTCCGAGAACTGCACCGCTGGAAGCGTTCGTGGCGGAACCGGTAATTCACTGAACCCGTATCGTGCGGGTCCAGAGGAAATCATCCGCTCCCTTCCGCTTCAGGGAAAGGGTCCAGGCGGAATCGCGCGAAACGGAAATCAGAAGATACTCATACGAATTCGCCTCCGTCCGCTGAAACAGTTCGGGATCAAGAAGACGCAGCAGGCTCAGCGGGACGTCCGGCATGGCGTAATAACGAACCGGGACGATGCCCTGCCGGACTGCGAACCGGGTCAGCGAAGCGGCGAACGACGACTCCGCCATTTCACGCGTACAGCCCTGCGGCACACTCGAACGTCCCGCGGGATTCCGCGGCGGCTCACCGTCCGGGAGACCTGCGCATCCGGCAAGAAACATCAAAGGAATCAGGCAAACAAAACGGCATTTCATCATAACCTGCGAGCGTTCAAAAGGATATTGGTGGGCCCTGCCGGGCTCGAACCAGCGACCCGGTGATTATGAGTCACCTGCTCTAACCGACTGAGCTAAGGGCCCGTGAAAACACTTTATACTATATCACTATTCGGGAAGAACGCAAACTTCTTTTCAATAAATATTCAAGATTTTTCAAGACGAAAGAAAACTGTTCTTGATTTTTCCGGATTTCATGCAATATTTCAGAAAAAACGGAGGTATCAACCATGACAGTCTGCAAACGCGCCCTTCTTTCTCTTTCCATGCCCCTGCTCGCCGGGCTGACCGCCTGCGCGCCCGCTCTCTTTCCCGATCTGCCCGACGACGACGCATGCTACAACCGCGTCCAGGAGCTAATCCAGGCGGCAAACGAGACGTCGATCATCACTCCCGACCTTCAGATGCAGCTCAATCCCGAGCCCTACCTTGCGATTCTCTGCGCCCGCGGAAAACTCCGCAAGGCAACCGTCAGCTTCGAAACAAAAGAACAGCTGGCCGGATTCGAAAAGCTCGCGCGAACCACTCCGGAGCTCATTTTCCAGCAGGGCACCAACGCCACCGCCGGATTCCGAAACTACGAAGGCCGCTACTTCGACATCCGCACCATTTACTTCTGGAGCAAGGACACGCCGAAAATCCTCGCCATGCTCCGCAGAGTTTACGGTCGGTGAAAAAAATTACCGGAAAATCCGTTTCACGCAATTGATTTTTCCGAAAACGGAATTATCGTTTCCCTGACAACAGAAAGGAACAGCCATGAAAAAACAGATTCTCAAGAGCCTCTTCACCGTGTGCGCAGTCATGCTGATGCTCTCCGCTTCCGCCGGACAACCTCGCGAAGTCCTGCGTCTGAACATCACATCCCTCACGGGTTTCCTCAACTCCGCTTCCACATTCGCGGCAAAAATCGCCCCCGAAATTGCCGGTACCGTCATGATGGGCTCCGCCGCAATCGCGATGAACCCGCAGTTCGCCGCAGTCGACATTTCCCGTCCGGTCACCGTGACGGTCTTCTCCGGCGCAAAAGATCCGACGGACGCCGAACCGTTCGACATGGACGATCTCTTCTACGCCGCGGCGGTTTCGCTCCGTCCGAACGCCGTCATGCAGGACAAATCGCTCGCCATGCTGAAGCTTCCGGACGGACGCGCGGTGCTCTATCAGCCGAATCCGCTCTACAACAAAATGCTTGAGAAACAGGCGGCAAACCTCTTCCCGGAATACCGCGGGCTCATCCCGTTTCAGATGAGAATCGATGCGGACTCAATCCTGCAGCATCCGCTCGTCAAGGCAAGTTTCACCATGGCGATCGCCGATGCGATCACCAGGAATCCCTCTCTTGACGCCGAACAGCTCGAAAAAGAGTACGACAACGCCCTGCGGCAGTTCGGCGAGATTCTTTTCAACGTAAACTTCCCCGACGCCAACACGCTCGACCTCTCCGCTTCCGTCGCGGTCAAACCGGGTTCCGAACTTGCAAAACAGTTCGGCGGAAGAAAAACCGAAACCTCATTCGCCGGCTATTCCGTTCTGCCGGATGCAACAATTCTCGCCCTCCTCGACCTCCCGGTCGACGAGAAGATGAAACAGACCGCGCTTTCCACTCTGAGCGCAGGCAGCGAAGCCGACTTCTCAACCGTCTGCGCCCGGCATCTGACAGGCAAAGCGGTGTTCTCCTATAACGGAAATACGGGGGCGTTCAAATTCTTCGCCGGAATCCTCCCCGGAACGGCAAAGAAACTCCGCGCCGCTCTGACTGGCGAGAAAATCCGCAAAGCCGGAAACGACATCTATCTTATTGAAGCACAGACGCCCGATGCAGACCACACCTACGTCAAAGTTTTTGACGACGCCGTCGCGTTCGTTGTTCCAAAGGCCGATAAAGTCCGCGCAGCAAAGATGCTCGACGACACGACGCGCTGTCCGAAAGGACTCCGCAACGGACAGAACCTCGCGACCTTCTTCAAGAAAGACGTGAAGGGAGCATTCGTACCGACGGGTTCGCTCAAGTTCGACAAGGACCGCTTTCTCCTCGGAGTCCGCCTCTCTCCCGAAGACTTTCCGAAGCAGGATGCACCTCGGCAGCAGATTCCGATGAAATAAAAAAACATAATAATTCTGCAATACACCATGAAAAAACGCTTTCATGGTGTATATTATCTTTTAAAAGAGCAGAATTTGAAACTTCACTGAAAGGAATATTATCATGCAGGTCCCTCTTCTCGATCTGAAAGGACAGTTTGCCGCCATGAAACCGGAAATCATGAAAGAGATGGAAGAGCTCTGCGATTCCCAGATGTTCATTCTCGGCGCGAAAGTCGCGAACTTCGAGTCCGAAGTTGCCGCATACAGCAACGCCGCCGGAGCGTGCGGCGTCTCCTCCGGCTCCGACGCCCTGCTCATCTCCCTCATGGTCGAGGGAATCGGCGTCGGCGACGAAGTCATCACCACTCCGTTCACTTTCTTTGCGACCGCCGGAGCAATCGCCCGCGTCGGCGCGACTCCCGTCTTCGTCGATATCGACCCGGTCACCTTCAACATCGACGCCTCGAAAATCGAAGAAAAAATCAATCCGCGCACGAAAGCGATCATCCCGGTTCATCTGTTCGGACAGACGGCGGAGATGGATCCGATTCTGGAAATCGCAAAGAAGCACAATCTCATCGTGATTGAAGACGCCGCGCAGGCGATCGGTTCCGAATACAGGGGACGCCGCGCGGGCTCCATGGGCGACTACGGCTGCTTCTCCTTCTTCCCGAGCAAGAACCTCGGCGGATTCGGCGACGGCGGCATGGTCGTCACAAACTCCGCGGAACGCACGGAAAAGCTCAAGATTTTCCGCAACCACGGCATGAATCCGAAGTACTATCACCACTACATCGGCGGAAACTTCCGTCTTGACGCGCTCCAGGCGGCCGTCCTCTCCCTCAAGCTCAAACACCTCGACGACTGGTCCGCGGCACGTCAGAAGAACGCCGATGAATACCGCAAACTCTTCGCGGCAAGCCCGATCGGCGACCAGGTGGTTCTCCCCTCCGAAGCGCCATACACCACGCGTCACATCTACAACCAGTTCTCGATCCTCGTCAAGGGCGGCAAACGCGACGCGGTCAAGACGGCTCTCCAGGCGGCCAAAGTCGGCTGCGACATCTACTACCCCGTTCCGCTTCACATGCAGGAATGCTTCGCTCCGCTGGGATACCGCAAGGGCGACCTCCCGGTCAGCGAAGCGGCCGCCGATGAAATTCTCGCGCTCCCGATCTATCCGGAATCCACAACCGCGATGCGCGAATACGTGGTTGCAACCATTGAAGCCGCACTCAAATAATGGATAACACACAGGAAGCCAAACGGCAGACATACTGGCGTCTGCTCCGGTATGTCAAGCCCTACTGGGGACGCATGACGGTGGGCATCATCGCCGGCTTCATCGTCGGCGGCTCCCTGTTCGGGAGTCTGATGCTCATTCCGAGCCTGATGTCCGGAGTCGATTTCACCAGCCGCGCAACCCGGACGGAGGAGAAACTGACAGCGGAGCGGATCGTCGCCTCCGTCCAGACCGCAGGCAGCGAAGAGCAGAAGCTCGAAGCCGTCCGCAAACTCATCGACAAGCCCCGGCAGGAAGAGACCTCCAAGATCAAAAAAGAGATCGGGAAGGCGAACAAAACCCTCCGCGCCGTCGGACTCTCCTCGCTTCAGCTGCGCTACGACAAAGGCGACGTCCAGCTGATGAAGACCGCCTCGGACACCGCCCTGCTCACCTTCCCCGCGGAAACGGAAACAGGCAAAATCACATGGCAGTTCTTCTCGATGTTCTGCCTCGGATTCATCCTGCTCTGGGCGCTCAAAAATCTGGCGACGTACATCAACCACTACTGCACCCGCTGGGTCGGCACGCGCGTCGTGGCGGACCTGCGCTCGGAGATTTTCGCAAAACTCATCAACCAGTCGATCCGCTTCTACGGCAAGACGGACGTCGGACAGCTGATCAGCCGCGCGACGAACGACACTTCGGCGATTGAATCGAGCGTGGCGAACGTCATTGCGGACGCCACGCGCTGCCCGATTGAAATTCTCGCCTGCGCAGCCGCGATCGTTTACGCAAGCGTGCAGTCCGGACGCTGGTCGCTGGTGCTGATCCTGTTCATCGGAATGCCCCTCTGCATTCTGCCGGTCGCGATTCTCGGACGCAAAATCCGCAAGGTTTACCAGAAGTCCTTCAAGCAGATCGCCGACGTCGTCACGCGAATGCACGAGGTGTTCTCCGGAATCATGGTCGTCAAGGCGTACCATGCGGAGAAACGGGAGGTGGAACGCTTTGAAACGGCAAACCGCCACTACTTCAAAACCGTGGTCCGCGCGATCCGCGCACAGCTGCTGATGTCGCCGCTGATGGAAGTCGTCGCAGTCGCATCGACTCTGGCGTTCCTCGTCTACAGCTACAGTCAGGAGATTTCGCTTGCGGAACTCGCCCAGCTGCTCGCCCCGTGCGTCATTGCGTACCGTCCGATCAAGGACCTCGCGAAAATCGTCACCTACATTCAGCGGAGCATGGCGGCGGCGGACCGTTACTTCCAGATGATCGACACGCACACCGAACTTCCCGAGCCGGCGAACCCGCTGCCGTTCAAGGAATTCAATGACAAAATCGCATTCCGCGACGTCGTGTTCGGGTACGACTCCCGCAAAATTCTCGACGGCGTCACGTTCGACATCCCGAAAGGACACATCGTCGCCGTTGTCGGCGAAACGGGTTCCGGGAAAACCACGATTGCAAATCTCATCGCGCGCTTCTACGACTGCGACTCAGGTTCCATCTCCATCGACGGCAAAGAGGTGCGCGACATCAGCGTCGCCGACCTCCGTTCCATGATCGGCATCGTCACCCAGGACGCCGTTCTGTTCAACGACACCATTGCCGACAACATCGCGTACGGAATGCCCGGCGCGACGCGCGAGCAGATCGTCGAAGCGGCAAAACAGGCGAACGCGCACGGCTTCATCGTCGACGGACGCCACCCGGAGGGTTACGACACCGTCGCCGGGGAAAAGGGATTCCGTCTGAGCGGCGGCGAAAAACAGCGCATCAGCATCGCCCGCGCAATCCTCAAGAATCCGCCGATTCTGATTCTCGACGAAGCGACGAGCGCGCTCGACACCGTCACGGAAAAACTCGTTCAGGACGCTCTGAACAACGTCATGACGAACCGCACGGTCTTCGCGATCGCACATCGTCTGAGCACGATTCAGAACGCGGACATGATCATCGTTCTCGACAAGGGACACATCGTCGAAGCCGGTTCGCACGAGGAGCTCCTCGCGCTCGGCGGACGTTACAAGAAACTGCACGACACGCAGTTCGGAAAAGAGAAATAAGGGAAATTCATCATGTTTTACACAAGCACACGCAGCCGGAAAAATATCGAATCCGCCCGCGCCATTGCACAGGGCATTGCGGAAGACGGCGGGCTTTTCGTCCCCGAATCCTTCCCGCGCCTCACGCCCGAATTCATCGACAGCATGGTCGGGATGAGCTACAAGGAACGCGCCGTCGCCGTTCTCTCCCGGTTCCTCACCGATTACACCGATGCGGAACTCCGCCGCTGCGTCAACGGAGCATATACCGGAACATTTGACAACGACGAGCCCGCGCCTCTGAAGGAAGTCGTCCCCGGCGTGAACCTCCTCGAACTCTGGCACGGACCGACCTGCGCATTCAAGGACATCGCGCTTCAGCTCCTGCCCCATCTGCTCACGACCGCCGCGGCGAAAACCGCGCCGGGGCGCACCATGGTCATTCTCGTCGCCACCTCCGGCGACACCGGCAAAGCGGCGCTCGACGGCTTCGCCGACGTCAAAAACACCCGCATCATCGTCTTCTACCCCGAGGACGGCGTCAGCCCGATGCAGAAACTCCAGATGACCACGCAGACCGGAGACAACGTTGCCGTCTGCGCCATCAAGGGGAACTTCGACGATGCGCAGACCGGAGTCAAGGCAATCTTCGCCGACGCCTCCATGCGCGAATTCCTCGAGGCGCGGAACATGGAATTCTCCTCTGCGAACTCCATCAATTTCGGGCGTCTCGTCCCGCAGATCGTCTACTATGTTTCCGCGTACTGCGACCTGCTCAAGAACGGAAAAATCAAACCGGGAGAAAAATTCAACGTCGTCGTCCCGACCGGAAACTTCGGCAACATTCTCGCTGCCTACTACGCGAAACAGATGGGAATTCCAGTTGCCAGATTCATCTGCGCGTCCAACAGCAACAACATTCTCACGGATTTCATCCGCACCGGGACCTACGACCGCAACCGCCCGTTCCACACCACCACAAGCCCGTCGATGGATATTCTCATCTCCTCGAACCTGGAGCGTCTGCTGTATCACCTCTGCGGCGACGCGGCGGCGGTCGCGGATCTGATGAAGCGGCTCAAGACGGACGGACGCTACGCGGTCTCGCCGGAAGTGCTCGCGAAACTCCAGAGCGAGTTCTACGGCGGATTCTGCGACGACGCGGCGACGGCTGCGACGATCGGCAAGCTCTTCCGCGAACACAATTACCTCTGCGACACCCACACGGGCGTTGCCGTCAACGTCTACGAGCAGTACCGCAAGGAGACCGGCGACGACACGCCGTGCGTGATCGCCTCGACGGCGTCGCCGTACAAATTTGCCGCGGCCGTTCTGCCCGCCGTTTACGACGGCGCGGTTCCGGAAAGCGGATTCGACCAGGTCGCAAAACTTTCGGAAGTCACCGGCACACCGGTTCCGGCTCCGCTCGCCGGACTCAAAAACCGTCCGGTCCTTCACAAATCATGCACGGAAAAAGAGGAGATGTCCGCCTTCATCCGCGGATTCCTCGAATCGAAATAAGCAAGGAGAGAGTTATGGAGCAGGAAATTCATCCTTCCGTATTCGGCGCGGAAGCGCTGATGGAAACGTATTCCGACAATATCATTCTGTTCGGTCCCGACGCTCTGGCGCAGCTCGGCGAAGAGCTTTTCCTTTCGGACCGGAAAACGATTCTTCTGGTCATGGGCGGAGCTTCGGCGCGCATTCCGCTGCGGATGATCCTCGGCTCCCCCGTCTTCCGGAAACCCGGACTGAACATGCCGCACCATGAAAACGTCCCGCCTGAACCCGATACCGAATGCGTCCGCGCAATCGTCCGCACCATGGAACGCGAACAGCCCGACGCAGTGCTCGCCGTCGGCGGCGGCAGCGTCATGGACGCCGCGAAAGCCGCATATCTTTCGTGGCAGACGGGACTCGACATCGACGACCTGTTCGGCGTGAACGTCGCCTCGGGCCGTTTCCCGGAGCGCAAGTTCCAGCGGATCTGCGCGATGCCGACGACGGCCGGAACCGGATCGGAAGTCACCCCCTACTCCAACATCATCGATGCGCGGACGGGCGTGAAAAAACTGCTGATGGACCCGGTCCTCATCCCGGAAGCCGCGGCCGTCATTCCGGAGCTGACTCTGACCGCGCCGGAAAAACTCACGCGCGAAACGGGATTCGATGCGCTTGTCCATTCCATTGAAAGTTTCCTGAACTTCAAGGCGATGGCCGCACATCCCGAGGCGGAGCCGCTGGCTCCGGAGGCAATCCGCCTGATCGTCCACGCCCTCCCCGCCGCTCTCCGCAATCCCGGCGACAGCGAAGCGAGAACGCGTCTTTCCGCCGCCGCGACTCTCGCCGGCATGGCGATCCGCACATCCCCGACTTCCCTTCCGCATCTGCTGAGCTACTCCTTCTGCGGCAAAGCGTCGCACGGCGACGCCGTCGCCGCGCTGCTCCCGCACTTCTGGCGGTTCTACCTTGCGGAACCGGAAGTGCGCGAACGCACGATGCGTCTCGCTCCGTTCTTCCCCGGCGACACTCCGGAAGAGGTGATCGATTCGTTCTGCACGTTCCTCCGTTCCTGCGGCGGCGAAACCGACCCTGGACGGCTGGCGCAGACGGGAGCGGAAATGATCGACAAGCTTGCGGAGGATGCGCTCCTGAATCCCGTCAAACTCACGGGCGCGCCCCGGAGCGTCACGCCGGAAAACTGCCGCGCCGTCTTCCATGAAGTTCTCGACCCCGTCTGGATGCGGAGTTGAAAATTCACAAATCTGTGCTATTGTACCGCAAAACCAAAAGGAGCCAGGACTATGTCTGGAATTTTCAAAGCGTATGACATCCGCGGAATCTATCCCGAACAGCTGAACGAGGAAATCGCCGAAAAGATCGGCAGGGCGTTCGTGGATTTTCTCGGAGCGAAAAAAATCGTCATCGGACGCGATATGCGCCCGCACTCCGAACCCCTCTTCAAGGCCCTTTCCAAGGGAATCATGGAACAGGGCTGCGACGTCATTGACCTCGGTCTCTGCTCGACTCCAATGACCTATCATGCGAACGGCTTCCTCAAGGCCGACGGCAGCATCATGATCACCGCCTCCCACAACACCAAGGAGTGGAACGGCTTCAAGCTCTGCCGCAAAGACGATGTTCCCATCAGCGGAGCGACCGGCATCGCCGACATCCAGAAGCTCGTCGAAGCGAACAACTTCAAAGCCGCCGACAAGCCCGGAACGCTCTCCCGCTACGATATCGCCGATGAATACGGCAAGTTCCTCCGCGGCTTCGCCCGCATGAACCGCAAACTCAAAATCGTCGTCGACTACGCCAACGCCATGGGCTCCTACGAAATCGCCGGAATCAAGGACCTCTTCGACATCATCCCGATGTACGAGGAACTCGACGGCAACTTCCCGAACCATGAAGCGAACCCGCTCCACACCGAAACCCTCGACGCCATCCGCGCCAAAGTCAAAGAGACCGGCGCCGAATTCGGAGCAGCATTCGACGGTGACGCCGACCGCTGCGGATTCGTCGACGACGAAGGCAATATCATCCCGATGGACCTCTTCACCGCTCTGATCGCTCAGGACATCCTCAGCGAAAAAGGCACGGGAACCGCCACCATTCTCTACGACCTCCGCAGCAGCTGGTCGGTCCGCGAATGCATCAAGGAACACGGCGGACGCCCGCTCATGTCCCGCGTCGGACACGCCTTCATCAAACAGCAGATGCGCGAAAACAACGCAGTCTTCGCCGGCGAGCTCTCCGGACACTACTACTTCGCGGAAAACTACGTTGCGGAGTCCCAGGGGCTTGCGCTCCTCAAGCTTGCAAACCTCGTCTGCAAGAGCGGGAAAAAGGTCAGCGAACTGGTCAAGCCGCTGAAGAAATATTTCGCGAGCGGTGAAATCAACTCCAAAGTCGCCGACACCAAGCCGATTCTTGATGCGATCCGCAAGAAATATTCCGACGGACACATGTTCGAGCTCGACGGCATCTCCGTGGAATACTCCGACTGGTGGTTCAACGTCCGTTCCTCCAACACGGAACCCCTGCTCCGCCTGATCGTCGAAGCCAAAGACAAAGCGACCATGGAAGCCAAACGTGACGAGCTTCTCAAGCTCATCCGCGGCTGATTCGATCCGCTGAATTTTATATCGCGGCGTCCCCTGAAAAGGACGCCGCTTTTTTATTTTGGAGAGAGTGAAGAAGCGGAACATCACCACTTCCGGAAAGGAAGGGCTTTCATGAACTCGAATTCCGGCTGATACATCGCGCCGGACGGAATATGCTCGCCGTAAAAACCGGAAACGGTCACGCCGAGCAGGCGCAGTTTGATTCTGCCCGCATCCGTCTTCGGAAGAAGCTCCTCCACCGTGCGCATGATCGTGTCGTCGTCGTTAAAATAATCGGGAAGCGTGCGGCTGCGCGTGATGGTGCGGAAATCGAAATACTTGATCTTCAGAGAGACCGTCTTGGCGATCAGATCCCGTTTGCGCATATTCTCGCCGACTTCGCGCGACTGGCGGCGGAGAACGGAACGGATCATCGCCATGTCGTCGCTGTCCTCCTCAAACGTCTCTTCGGTGCCGAGCGACTTGCGCTCGCGGTCGGGGCAGACCTCGCGGGTGTCGATGCCGCGCACGATGTCGTAGTAGAACTCCCCGACGGCGCCGAACGCAAGGGCAAGTTCCAGTTTCGATTTCCGGCGCAAATCCGCGCCGTTGCGGATGCCGAGCCTGTGCATGGCTTCCGCCGTGGCGCGTCCGACGCCGTAGAACTTCTCGATGGGCAGCGAATCCAGAAGCGCCGCGGCGTCCTGCGGACGGACCACGGTCAGACCGTCGGGTTTGCGGAGGTCGGACGCCGTCTTCGCAAGGAATTTGTTGAAGGAAACGCCCGCCGAGGCGGTAAGCCCGCGCGTCACCCGACGGATTTTCTGCTTGATTTCCCGTGCAATCGTGCTGGCGTACGGGATGTTTTTCTTGTTTTCCGTGACATCCAGATAGGCTTCATCAAGCGAAAGCGGCTCGACGAGGTCGGTGTATTCATGAAAGACCGCGTGCATGAGCGCGGAGGCCTCGCGGTACGCTGCGCCGCGCGGTTTCAGAAATATTCCGTGCGGACAGAGCCGTTTTGCCATATCCGCCGACATTGCGGAGTGAACGCCGAACTTGCGCGCCTCGTAGGAGGCGGTGCATACGACGCCGCGCGTTCCGGGCATCCCGCCGACGATCACCGGCTTCCCGCGCAAAGACGGGTTGTCGCGGATTTCGACGGAAGCGTAGAACGCGTCCATATCGATATGAATGATTTTACGGATCGGCAAATCCATGAAAGGTCACCGCAGGGCGAGCGCGTACGCCATGACTTTCGCGTCGATTTTCGCGCCCTCTTCAACCGCTTTCCGGAGAAACGCGGAGAGTCCGGAACGGGGCACAAGGAAGGTTTCGATGTGCTCGGAGTCGTCGAAATCGGTTTTGAGCTCCCCCTGCGCGGTCTCGTCGACTTCCATCAGGACGGGGACCACGAATTCTCCGGTGAGACCGGGGGAGTTGTAGGCCGGAGGAAGCAGCTCGCGGACGATTCCGGTGTATCCGGTCTCTTCGCGCAGTTCGCGGAGGGCGGCGGATTCAGGCGTTTCGCCGGGGTCGATGAGACCGGCGGGGAACTCGATCAGGAGAGCGTCCGCGGGCGGACGGTACTGACGGATCAGGATCAGGCGGTGCGAGGGCAGGAGTTCGACGACGAGAACGACGGCGCCGGCGCAGCGTTTCCGCGAGACGGTTTCCCAGAAACGGGTTTTATTCTCGAAATCGGTATATTCAAGCTGCTCGAGAGCAAGCCATTTTCCCGCTCCAAGTTCTTTTTTTCCTGTTATTTTCATTAAAAACACCTCCTCTTCAGAAAAAAAACTTGACTTTTTCCTTTTTTATGGTACAATATAGCATTGTTTTTGATCAGTTCCATACGTCTGGTCTTTTTATTTCCCGAAATTTTGCAGTATCAATTACTGCCGAGAATATTCCGCTGGAGATTTTTCTTTGAAAAGGACAGGTTTGACCGGAGCCGCCGGGTGCGGCAAATCCACGGTTTTAAAAATTTTTCTGGAATTCGGCTGGAAAGCTGTTGATACGGACGCCATCTGCGGCGCGCTGCACAGCAATCCGGAATCGGGCGTTCACCCGCTCCTGCGCGAACGCTGGGGCGGACGCGTCATCGCATCCGACGGCACGACAGAAAAGAAGGCGGTCGCGGAGATCGTTTTCGCCGATGAAGCGGAACGCAAATGGCTGGAACAGATCGTGCATCCGTTCATCAGCCGCGAGGCGGAAAAACTCGTCGCCTCGTTCCCGGAAGACAGCCGGGTGATGTTCGACGTTCCGCTCCTGTTCGAATGCGGATGGGAAAAACTGGTGGATGAGACCATTGCGGTCTGGACGCCGCCGGAAATTCAGATGGAACGTCTGCTCGCCCGAGGCTGGAGCCGCAAACATGCGGAATTCCGGATGCAGAGTCAGCTTCCCGCCGCGAAAAAGCTGGAACTGGCGGATTACGGAATCATCAACCACTCGGACATGGAAAACCTGAAAAGACAATGCGCGGAACTGAACCGCATTCTGAAATAAACAACATAAATTCATATAGCAACCCCGGAGAACATCAAACGATGGAAAACGAAAACGAACAGCAGATTCCGCAGGCAGTCCCCGCGGAGCCCGTACCGGAAGCCCAGAACCCGAATCCCGCGCCCAAACCGCGCAGAGGCCGTCCGCCCAAAGTGCGCAAGGAAGCGGAAGCCGCGACGGCCTCCCCCGCCGAAAAGCCTCTCGAAAAGCAAGCGCCCGAAACGGGAAGTCTGAATCTGGAACTGGAACCCGTTCCGATGCCGCAGCCGAAACGCGGCATCCGCCGCCGCGAACCCGCCGCGGAGCCCGAAATCGAACCGATTCCGGAAAACGTCCAGCCCGATCTGCTCGTTCCCCCCACCGTCGTTCCCGTCGAACCATCCGAGACTTCCGCGCCGTATCAGAACGAGGACAAGACCCCGTACGAGGAAGGCGCCGGGTTCAACGCGCCGCGTCCCGCTCCCGTCCCCGCACAGCCGGTCGATTTCCGCGACGAGGCCCCCTATCTCCCCCGCGAAAACTATCCGCAGCGGGAAAACAATTATCAGGCGCGCGACAACAACAATTATCAGCGACGCGACAACAACTACCAGCGGCGCGACAACAACGGAGACCGTTACAGCAACAATAACGGCGACCGCCGCCATTTCAACAACAATAACAACGGTCAGCAGAACAGCCGCTACAACCGGAACAATAACAACAATAATAACAACAACCGCCGCTTCGTTCCGAACAGCAACCGATATCAGGCGTCGCAGTACCAGCCGCAGTTCCAGCAGCAGAATCCGAATCCCGCGCCCGTAAACACCCCCTCGAATGCGCCCGCTCCGGCTCCCGTGAATGCCGAACAGAACATCCCCGCACCCGAACAGCAGCCGCCCGCCGTCCGCGAAAAAGCGCCCGATCTCAACATCTCCGACATGCAGGAGAAATCCATGCAGGAACTCACCGCCATGGCGCACGATCTCGGAATCGAAGGCGTCGGCGCTCTCGAGAAATCCAAACTCGTCTTTGAAATCCTGCGCGTCACCACCGAACGCAGCGGCGCGGTCTACGGAAGCGGCTTCCTCGAAATCCTGCCCGACGGCTTCGGCTTCCTGCGCTCCCAGGCTTACAGCTACCTGCCCTCCTCCGAAGACATCTATCTCAGCCCCTCGCAGATCCGCCGCTTCTCCGTCAAGACCGGCGACTTCATCTCCGGGCAGATCCGCCCCCCGCGCGAAAAAGAACGCTTCTTCGCCATGCTCAAAGTCGACAGCATCAACCACGAGCCGCCGGAGAAGAAACGCGACATCATCCCGTTCAGCAACCTCACGCCCTACTTCCCGACTCAGCGTCTGATCCTGGAAAACGATCCGGAAAACCTCTCCACCCGCGTGGTCGACCTCGTCACACCGATCGGCAAAGGGCAGCGCGGACTCATCGTCGCCCCGCCGCGAACCGGCAAAACCGTGCTCATGCAGAAGATCGCGAACGCCATCCGCAAGAACAACCCGGAAGTCCAGCTCATCGTCCTGCTTATCGACGAACGCCCCGAGGAAGTCACCGACATGAAGCAGTGCGTCGATGCGGAAGTCGTCAGCTCCACCTTCGACGAACCGCCCGAACGCCACGTCCAGGTCGCCGAAATGGTCATCGAAAAGGCGAAACGCCTTGTGGAATACAAGAAGGACGTCGTCATTCTTCTCGACTCCATCACCCGTCTGGCGCGCGCCTACAACACCCTTCAGCCGCACTCCGGCAAGATCCTTTCCGGCGGCGTCGACGCCAATGCGCTCCACAAGCCCAAACGCTTCTTCGGAGCCGCACGGAACATCGAAAACCACGGAAGCCTCACCATCATCGCAACCGCGCTCATCGACACCGGAAGCAAAATGGATGAAGTCATCTTCGAAGAGTTCAAGGGAACCGGCAATATGGAACTGCACCTCGACCGACACCTGGTCGACAAGCGCGTTTATCCCGCAATCAACATGGAGCAGAGCGGAACCCGCAAAGAGGAACTTCTGCTCCATCCGGATGAACTCCAGCGCGTCTGGACCCTCCGGAAAGCCATGAACGGCGTCCCCCCCGTCGAAGCAATGGAGCTGATTCTCGGAAAAATGAAGAAGGTCAAGACCAACGCCGAATTCCTCATGACCCTCCAGATCAGCAACTGACGGGAAGCGGTGGAAACGGTGAAGATCAACGCGATCGTTCTCGCAGCGGGGTTCGGCTCCAGGCTCGCCCCGCTGACGGAAATACATCCGAAACCGGTGCTCCCCATCGCGGGAACGCCGATGCTCGCCCGTATCCTCCGGCGACTCAAAAACGCGGGCGTCGGCCGCATCGCCGTCAACACGCATCATCTCCGCGAACAGGTCGCCGCCCGCGTTGCGGAATCGGAATACGCCGATTCCGTCACGCTCTTCGACGAACCCGAAATCCTCGGAACCGGCGGTCCGCTCGTCAACGCAAAAGAGCTCCTCGCCGACTGCGACGCTTTCCTGCTGCACAACTGCGACGCCGTCAATGATTTCGATCTCAAACGCATGTTCCGCGAACACTTCGAATCCGGCGCGGACGTCACCATGGCAATGGTCGACGGTCCCGAAAACCGCGTGTTCGTCAAGGACGGCGCAATCCGCGCGATCGGAAACCGTCCGGAGGGGAACACGGACGGCATGACGCCCATGACTTACGCGTGCGTCTCCCTCCACTCCCCCCGTTTCTTCGAATTCCTGCCGGACCGCCCGTGCAACTGCTCCATCGTCGACGCCTGGGTCAAGGCGATTGAAGCCGGATGCAAAATCCGCGCCTTCTTTCCGGACTCCGGATATCTCTGGTGCGACATCGGCTCTTTCCGGCAGTATTTCGACGTTCATGCGCGTCTGCTCGGCCACACCGTGCATGCGGAGCCGGGGGCGCGGATCGCTCCGGATGCGCAGTTCGGCGGCTTCGTATCCATCGGCAGAAATGCGGAAATCGAAGCCGGAGCGCATCTCGAAAACTGCATCGTGCTCGACAATGCCGCCGTCCGCGGCGTCCACCGCTGGGAAGTGCTGACGGAACACGGAGCGGTTCACCGCGAAACCCGCTTCGTCTCCCAGCTTCCGTTCATCAAAAACCTGCCGCACGACTGGAGCGTCGGTTCGCTGGAGGAACAGGGATCCGACCGCCGTTTTCTCCGCTTCCGCCGCACGGGCGAACCATCGAAAATCCTGATGATCTCCAGTGCGAAAGACGCCGACTTCGGACGTTTCGTGCAGCTCGGACGCTTCTTCAGCCGTCACAATCTTTTCACGCCGGAGATTTACGAAAGCGATCCCGCGACCTTCACCGTTCTGATGGAGGATCTCGGCGACCGCACGATCTGGCGCATCGCGCATGGACACGAAACGGAGAATCTGGACCTTTACCGCCGGATCGTCCGCGCTCTCGCGGAGTTCCAGGTTCGAGGAACCGCCGCCCTCGACGCAGATGCGCAGGAAATCCGCGTCTTCGCGCGTCCGCTTCTGCTCTGGGAAACCAGCTACTGCCGCGAAAATTTCTTCCGGCGGCTCTGCGGATTCGAATTCAGCGGAACGGAGAATGCGGAGCTGGACCGCGAACTGCTTCTGCTCGCACAGGAGAACGAACGCGCGCCGCACCTGCTGATCCACCGCGACTTCCAGTCGCAGAACATTCTCGAACACAACGGCCGGATCCGTTTCGTGGATTACCAGGGGGCGCGGCTGGCGCCTTATGCGTACGACCTCGCGGCGCTCCTGAAAGATCCGTACATGAACATCCCCGCCGCCATGCGCGACACGCTCTGCGAAGAGTATCGCGCCGCGCTTGCGGAACTGGACTATCCGTTGAATGCGGAGGAGTTCCGGCGGCATTATGTGCTCGCTTCGCTCCAGCGCGGCATGCAGGCGCTCGGAGCATACGGTTTCCTCTCGCTGACCAAGGGGAAAATGAAATATCTGGATTACGCCGCGCCGTGTCTTGAACTTCTCGCAGACGGACTTGAAAATTCGCCGTTTGTGTTTACATTGCTGAAAGAACTCTGCGCGAAAGCGCGTGAGGTTCTGCCCGAACGAATCAAACATTTCAGGGAGTCAAAATGAAAACTGTCGCCGTTCTGCTCGCCGACGGATTCGAGGAAATCGAAGCTGTCGTACCGTCCGATATTCTGAAACGTCTCGGATACGAGGTGATCACCGCCGGAATCAAGCCGGGAACCGTCACAGGCGCCCACGGGATCCGCGCCACGCCGCAGTGCGGCATTGCGGATCTCGACGCGGATTCGCTCGACGCCGTTTTTCTGCCCGGGGGAATGCCCGGTTCAACCAATCTGCGGGACTGTCCCGCCGTCATCGCACTGCTCCGCAAACTCTATGAAAGCGGAAAAACCGTTTCCGCGATCTGCGCCGCGCCGATCGTTCTGCACAAAGCCGGAATCACAGGGGAACGCCGCGTAACGGGGTATCCGGGTTCGGAACAGATGGCTCCCGGGCTCGTCTACACCGGATCGCGCGCGGAAACCGACCGGAACGTCGTCACCGGCAAGGGGCCGGGCGCGGCGTTCGACTTCGCCTACGCTCTCGCCACGGCGCTCGGCACAACCGAAGAACAGCTCAAAACTCTTAAATCTCAAATGATCGCACTCTGATGAACAACTTTGAATTGCTCTGCCAGGATCCGGCCTCCGGCGCGAGACTCGGCCGTCTGACCACCGCGCACGGCGTTGTCAACACCCCGGTGTTCATGCCCGTCGGAACACGCGCGACCGTGAAAGCGATGTCCCCGCGCGAACTCGAAGAACTCAATGTCCAGATCATTCTGGGCAACACCTATCACCTCTTTCTGCGTCCGGGTCCGGAGCTCATCGAGAAAGCGGGCGGACTGCATCAGTTCGAAGACTGGCGCCACCCCATTCTCACCGACAGCGGCGGATTCCAGGTCTTCAGCCTCTCCAATCTCCGCAAGATGAAACCCGACGGCGTGGAATTCGCGTCGCACATCGACGGCACGCGCTTCTTCCTCGGGCCGCGCGAATCCATGGCGATTCAGCGCGCGCTCGGCTCGGATATCGTCATGTCGTTCGATGAATGCACCCCGTATCCCTGCAAGTACGAAGACGCAGCGAAATCGCTCGACGTGACCCTCCGCTGGGAGCTCATGTCGCGCGAACAGAAGCTCAAGGATCATCAGCAGCTGTTCGGCATCGTGCAGGGTTCGACCTACCGGGACCTGCGCGAACGCTCCGCAAAGGAACTCGTGAAAATCGGCTTCGACGGCTACTCCATCGGCGGCCTCAGCGTCGGTGAATCCGAGGAGACGATGTTCGAGTGTCTCGAATGGGTCACCCCGCTTCTTCCGAAGGACAAGCCGCGCTACCTCATGGGCGTCGGCACCCCGAAGCAGATCTATGAGGGCGTCCGCCGCGGCGTCGACATGTTCGACTGCGTCATGCCGACCCGTCTCGCCCGCCACGGCTCCGCATTCGTGCGCGGAGGGAAAACCATTCCGGTCAAGGCGGGCAAATACCGCGAGGATTTCACCCCCGTCGATCCGGGCTGTTCGTGCTACTGCTGCACCCACTTCACCAAAGCGTACGTCCGGCATCTGATGAATGTCAATGAAATTCTCGGAATCCGCCTCATCACGCTTCACAACATCCATTACTTCATGGATCTGACCAAGCGCATCCGCGAACACATCGCAGCCGGAACCCTGAACGACATGGCGTCGGAATTCGACGACTGAGAGAAACAATCATGCGGAAGAAAATCATGCGCATCCTGAGCAAAACGCTCGCAGTTTTTCTTCTGCTCTTCCTCTTCGGATTCGTTCAGGGCTGCTGGCACGCGGTCTTCGTGGAACCCGAGCAACTCGTCCTCATCAAAGAGTCCGTGGAAATCCCCGGGCTCCCCGAAGCGTTCGACGGATGGAAAATCGCGATTCTCAGCGACTTTCATCTGACGGCGGATCCGGATGATCTTTCGCTCTTCCGCCGCGCCGTCGCGCTCGCAAACGAACAGAAGCCCGACGTCATCTTCCTCCTCGGCGATTTCGTCGACCGCAAAACAAAAGAGAGCGCGGCGGTCATCAGGCAGGCGGGAGACGAACTCGCGAAGCTGAATGCGCCCGATGGACGCTTCGCCGTCATGGGAAACCACGAACGGCACCTCGGCGTCCGGCGCGTCGCGGAAACGCTCCGGAAAAACGGGATCACCGTTCTGCAAAATGAAATGGAAACCGTCCGCCGCGGACCGGACGGGCTGGTGATTGCGGGGCTCGACGAACAGTACCCCGACAACTGGCTCCATATGCTCCGCAAAGCGGAACCGGACGCGCCGGTCTTTCTGCTGGCACATGTCCCGGACGATGCAGTCGAATCCAGGAACTGTTTTGCCCTGGCATTCTCCGGTCATACCCACGGGGGACAGATCGTGCTTCCGCTGTACGGACCGGTGAAAATCTATTCCGACTACGGCATCGTCCGCGGCTTTTCGAAGCACAACGGACGCAAAGTCTACACGACCTCGGGCCTCGGGACCTCGCTTCTGCGCATCCGCTACGGCGTTCCGCCCGAAATCGTCCTGATGACGGTCAAGCGGAAATAACCCCTCAGACCACCGGAAGAATCCGGTGCATCGCCCGTGCACACGCGGACGCCAGGTCGTCCGCAATCACTCCGCGCGAACCGCACGGCGAGAGCAATTCGCCGGCGCAACCGTGAATGAACACCGCAAGCCGCGCCGCATCGAACCCGGAATACCCCTGCGCGAGAAACGAACCGCAAAGCCCCGTCAGCGCGTCGCCGCTTCCCGCCGTAGCAAGCGCGGGACAGCCGCTCATGTTCAGGCTGTAGACTCCATCCGGATTCGCCACCACCGTCCGGCAGCCCTTCAGAACCACCGTGCACGCCGTGCGCACCGCCAGATCGACCGCCTGTTCCACGCGCGATTTTTCCCCGTTCAGACGGAACGCCTCCTGAAGACGTCTCATCTCGCCGGGATGCGGAGTCAGAACAACCGATCCGCCATGCGCTTCCAGAAGCGAGGGATCGGCGGCAATCAGATTCAACGCGTCCGCGTCGAGCGCCAGCGGAGCCCCGCTCCGGATCACGCGCCGCAGAAAAACAAGACTCTCCGGACGATGCATCATGCCGGGACCGACCGCAAGCGCGGATTTGTTTTCCAATTCCTCTTCCAGTTCCGGAACCGAAGCCGCGCTGAAGGCCGGAAGACCGCCCGTTTCCAGTCTGCGCACAATCAGCGCCTTGCGGACGACGCAGTGAATTTCCGCCGTTTCCGGCAGCAGAACCGTGACGAGTCCGCTTCCGCTCCGCAGAGCGGTTTCCGCGGCGAGGAACGGAGCGGAAGCATAGTTGCGCGACCCGCCGATCACCGCGAGGTGTCCGCGCTGGTTCTTGAAGGTGTCGAACGGTTCGCGGCGAAGCAGCGCGCGGGCGTCGAACGCGGTGAAAACGGCCACGCCGTCCGCCGCCTCTTCCAGATATTCGTCGGGAATGCCGATGCGCGCGACCTCCACGCGGCCGCACGCGGCAGGCCCCTTCCCGGTCAGCATTCCGGTTTTCACTCCCGCCATCGTAACGGTCAGATCCGCGCGGATGCAGACCGATGCGGAACCGTCGTCCGCATTCAAACCGGAGGGGATGTCAATCGCCAGCACGGGCGCGCCGGAACCGTTGACAAAGCGGATCCAGCTCGCGAACGGCTCCCGCACCTCCCCGCGCATTCCGGTTCCGAGCAGACCGTCAATCACGACCGCGTGTTCATTGAGGTCATCCGGCTGAAAATCGAAAAGCGCGGCATTGCGGAGTTCGGCGGGCATGGCTTCAAACATCTCCGCGGCGTCGCCGGAAAGCTCGTCCGGACGCGCCGTCATGAAAAGACGGATCGGACAGTGGCGTTCAAACAGCTGACGCGCAACGACATACGCGTCCCCGCCGTTGTTCCCCTTCCCCGCGAGAATCACGAACTCCGGTTCGGAAACGGCGGCGGAAAGGCGGATCGCGGCGCGCGTAACGGCGCTTCCCGCGTTTTCCATCAGGGTCACCCCAGGAATTCCATATTCATCAATCGTGCGGCGGTCCAGCCCGCGCATCCGTTCGGCGGAATAAGATTTCATATCCGGATTCTCCTTTTCATTCAGTTCCCATCCAGGAAAATATAAACGGAAAATCCGTTTTTTCAAGCGCCGGACAAAAAAGAGCGAATACTCTACTTAAACAGTTTAATATATTGCACTTGACACAACATCACAAACTCAAATAAAATTATTTTTGAACTTTATTTTAAACTCTACTTGAAAAGTTGTCTATTGCGATGTATTGTAATAACAACCGGGGAAAGGAAACCGGAAAAACAAGGAGCATTCATGCTGAACATACATTTCAACGGAAAACAGGTGAAAGTTGCGGAGGGAACCACCCTCGCGGAGCTTCTGGAATCGCACCGCATTTCCCGGAGGAATCTGTTCGTCGACTGGAACGACACGATTCTCTACGGAAACGACGATCTGGAGCACCGCCCGCTCGGCAACGGCGACCGCGTCAATCTGTTTTCCATGGTCGGAGGCGGCTGATGAATACGGCGCGTCTTCTCTTTCTTCTCACTCTCCTTCCGGCAGCGCGGAGCTGTCGATGTGCCTGTTGCCGCTGAACCAGACTTTTTCACTCGCTCAAGCAAAAACAGACAAAGAAGGATTTCATCAAAATATCCCGTTTCAACAACGTTCTCGAAGCCGTAGGCGCAACGCCGCTGATCCGTCTCAACCATATCGGAAGCGAATTCGGATCTGAAATTTTCGTCAAATTTGAAGCCGCCAATCCGGGCGGCTCAATCAAAGACCGCATCGGACGCCACATCATCGACGCCGCTGAACGCAAAGGTCTTCTGAAGCCGGGCGGAACCATCATCGAAGCGACTGCGGGAAACACCGGAGCCGGACTCGCTCTCGCCGCCGCGGTCAAAGGCTATCGCCTGATCGTCGTCATGCCCGACAAGATGAGCGCGGAAAAGATCGCTCTGCTGAAGGCGTTCGGCGCGGAAGTCGTCATCACCCCGACCGCCGTCGCTCCCGATTCCCCAGAAAACTACATTCAGAAAGCCAAAGCCCTCGCCGCCTCCATTCCGAACTCTTTCCGCGCGGCGCAGTTCGAGAATCAGGACAATCCGGCCGCACACTACCTCTCCACCGGACCCGAAATCTGGGCGGACATGGAGGGACGGATCGACGCGCTTGTCGGCGGCATCGGAACCGGCGGAACCATCTCCGGAACCGGACGCTTCCTCAAGGAGAAGAACCCCGCGCTGAAGGTCATCGGCGCAGACCCCGAAGGCTCCGTCCTCTCCGGCGACACCCCGCACACCTACAAGGTTGAAGGCATCGGCGAGGATTATTTCCCCGTCACTTACGACAAGGAAATCGTCGACCAGTTCTTCCGCATTTCCGACGGCGAATCGTTCCGCACCGCGCGCCGCCTGGTCCGCGAGGAGGGTATTTTCGCCGGCGGCTCCTCCGGAACCGCGCTCGCGAAGCGGCAGAAGCGCGGATTCGGCGGAGGAACGGGCAAAACGCGGAATCCATGACAATCTGATCCGTCTTTCGGTCGGACTCGAAAACGGGGACGACCTGACGGAAGATCTGCGGACGGCGCTTCAGCGATAAGTTCTTTGTGAAAAATTTGCAAACCTTCATTGAAAGCATTCAAATTCGTGCTACATTAAGGAGATGAATTTTTCACAGCCGGAGGCGAATTCCCCCGACGAAGCACAGAGATCAAAAAATGAAGGAACGTGTCATGGAAAGCGTACTTGACAAAATCCGCGCACAGGCGAAAGCCCTGAACCGCAAAGTCTGTCTGACCGAAAGCGATGACCCCAGAAACCTCAAAGCCGCCGAAAAGCTTGTGAAACTCGGCTATGCCCGCCCCGTGCTCGTCGGCTGCGAAGATGAAATCCGCAAGCTCGCACAGGAAAACGGCGTCTCTCTCGACGGCGTTGAAATCGTCGACGTTCTGAAGACTCCGGAACTGGACCGCTACATCGCGACGGTTGTCGAAATCCGCAAGAACAAAGGGCTGACTCCGGAACAGGCGCGCGAATGGCTGAAGGACACCTGCGTGTTCTCCGCCGCCATGGTCTGCGCCGGCGACGCGCACGGCTATGCCTCCTGCGGCGGCAACCCGAAAGGCTATGCGCACAACACCGCCCAGAAGACGAAACCCGCACTCCAGCTCTTCAAAGTCGCTCCCGGCAACAAGATCGCCTCCAGCTTCTTCATTATGCAGATGCCCGATCCCAAGTGGGGCTACAACGGAGTCTTCTTCTATGCGGATTGCGGACTCAACATCAATCCGGACGCCGACCAGCTTGCCGAAATCGCGCTCCAGACCGCGAAACGCTTCAAAATGTACACCGGTGCGGAACCGAAGGTTGCAATGATCTCCTGCTCCACGAACGGTTCCGCACACGACCCGATCATCGAGAAGGTTGTCCAGGCAACCGCAAAGGCGAAAGCGCTCGCCCCGGATCTGATGATCGACGGCGAGATGCAGTTCGACGCCGCGACGGTTCCCGAAATCGGCGCGAAAAAGTTTGCCGGTTCCCCGGTTGCCGGACACGCCAACGTCCTTGTCTTCCCCGACCTGAACTGCGGCAACTCCATCTACAAAGCAACAGAGCGTCTCGGCGGCGCAACCGCGATCGGCCCGATCTGCAACGGTCTCCGCAAACCGTTCGTCGACGGCAGCCGCGGCTGCTCGGTCGATGACATTGTCGACATGGCGGCAGTCTGCGCCGTCACCGAGTGGGCATAAGTTCCGTTCTCCCGGGGGTGCCGTGCGCACCCCCTTTTTTTCGCTTGATTTGCCGGAACCCCGCGTGTATATTGCACGAGAAGATGGAGATTGCACGGAGTTTCATCGGAAAACCGGTGAGAAAAGGAGCCGTCATCTGCATGGTTCGAGAACAGGAACCGCTGACATCTGCGTGCAGTCTGATCCCAGCCGCCAGCCTGTAATGCATTGTGAAATTTTTCCTGAAACAAAAAACTTCTCTGATCCTCCGGAACATTCCGCGGGAAAGCAATGTCTCTTAACAACAGCAACATTATCATGGAGGATGTATTGACATGAAAAAACTGTTTCTGACACTTCTGCTCTTCTGCGGAACCATGCTCGCGTTCGCGGAAGCGAACTGGACCGACAACTTCCAGCTGGCAACCGAACTCGCCCAAAAAGAAGGGAAGCCGATCCTTATGCTCTTCACCGGCTCCGACTGGTGCGGATACTGCATCAAAATGGAGAAGAACGCTTTCGGCGTTCCCGCGTTCGGCGATTTCCTCAACAAAAATTTCGTGCTCTTCAAAGCAGATTTCCCCAGCAGAAAGCAGATTCCCGAAGACACGAAGAAACAAAACCGCCAGCTCGCAAAAAAATACGCGATTCCCGGGTACCCGACCGTTGTCATCATCTCCGCCAACGGCAAGGAGCTTACCAGAACCGGATTCATCCGCGGCGGCGTCAAAGATTATATCTCGCATTATCAGGACATTTTGAAAAAGATCAAATAACCGCTCCCCCCCCGCGCCGGACGCCTTGTTTTTCACGGGGAGTCCGGCGTTTTTTCCCCCTCTTTCCCAACTCCGCCGGTTTCCGGAACATTGTTTTTTTGTAAATAATCACAAAAAGGCGGATTTCCTTATTGATTTTTATTTTGCGGCGATGTATATTCCCAAGATATTTTCAAGGAGGACGAATGCAGGAGTTTGCAAAACAGTTTTTAAATATTTACGATTTCATCAGACCTGTTCTCGACTTCGGCATCATTGCGCTTCTCATCTACGGTCTGCTTTACTACCTGCGCGGAACCCGCGGCGCAAACGTGCTGGCCGGATGCGCTCTCGTTCTCGTTTTTCTCTCCGTGCTCGCCGAAGTCCTGAAATTTCAAATGCTCTCCAGTCTGCTCGATAACTTCTGGGGAATCGGCACAACGGCTCTCGTCATCATCTTCCAGCCCGAACTGCGCCGCGCGCTCGCACAGCTCGGAAGCCGGACCTTTGCACACCGCACACGCGTTCAGAAGGAGACAATTGACGAAACAGTCAACGCCGTCAGAGACCTCTCCCAAAGCAAAACCGGAGCGCTCATTGTGTTTGAACGCCAGATCGGTCTCGCGACATTCAAAAACACGGCGGTGCCTCTCGATGCAAAAGTCGCCGCACCTCTGCTCCGCTCGATCTTCTATCCGAACTCGCCCCTCCATGACGGCGCCGTCATTATCAACGGAGACAAAATTGAGGCGGCTCATGCGATCCTCCCGCTCACCAAACAGTACCGCTACTGCTCTGCGCGGAATTTCGGAACGCGCCACCGCGCCGCAATCGGCATTTCGGAAGAGACCGACGCCATCGCCGTGGTCGTTTCCGAAGAGACCGGGGCCATCAGCATGGCAAAGCGCGGAGAAATCAAACGCTGGCTGAGCTGTGAACAGCTCAACGATCTCCTCACGAAAGCATTGATTGAAAAGCCGTCCATACTCAGCGACGACGAATTCGATTCGGACAAAACGGAGGAATAAAATGGCGGCTGACTGGAAAAAATACTGGCACAAAACGCCGGGAATCATACGCAGGGATTTCACCCGCAAACTCTTCGCGCTTCTGCTCACCGGGATCATCTGCCTGGCATTGCGGGAAAAACGCCTCAAAACAGAGGATTCCCTGACCTTCACTGACATTCCCGTCGAACTTCCGGCATCCATCGCGATTCCGGACGGAACCGGACAGAAGGTTCTGCTGAGAAAAGCTCCCAAGCAGATTCTCGTATCCATCAAAGTCAATGGACCGCGCTGGCTTCTGCAAAAATATTCCAGTTCGGATTTCTCCATTCAACCGCCGGAGCTCGACCCCAAAAAGTTCATCGAGGGAATGCCTTACAGGCTCCACCTCACGCCCGGCAATGTGCAGAAACCGTTCTTCCTGACCGCAAGCGTGGAATCCGTGCACCCGGACAACATCGAAGTCAATTTTGACGTGCAGAAAACAAAAGCGGTCAAAATCGACCCCGTGTTCGATTCCAAAAAACCGCTTCCGGAAGGATATGCCGTTCAGAAAATCACGCTCACGCCTTCCGAAATCCGCGTGACGGGTCCCGCGGCAATTCTTGAAAATCTCGAAACGCTTCAGACCAAGCCGATTCCGCTCGACGGCATCGTGCAGTCCTTCGATTACAACGCCCCGATCACCGTCTCCGCTCCGGGCGTCAAGCTCAGCCAGGATACCGTTTTCGCGCAAATCAGTATCGAACGCAGCATCATTGCGCAGGAATTTTCCCTGCTTCCGCTTCGCGTTCTCGACGACAAAATCCCCAACGGATACGAACTCCTTTCCGGCGACAGAATCAGCGTTACGCTCTCCGGCGAAAAAACGGCGCTGGCCAAACTGAAACCGGAAGACGTCAAGCCGTATATCGACATCTCACACCTCGTCCCCGGAGTCTACACTCAGCCAGTGAACTGCTGGGTCACTCCGCCGGAATTCCATATCGTCAAAATTGAACCGACAACCATTAAAGTGAAGATTTCCAGAAAATGATCCGCATCCTTTCCGCCGTTCTCATTCTCCTTTCCGCCGCTCTGTTCTGCGGATGCGGGAAGCGCGCGCCCGAACCGCCGCGCGTGCGCATGACGCTTGTCCTTGACATTCTCGACGACATCGCCGCGGGGAAACACCGCGAAGCGCTCGCACAGATCCGGCGCTATAAAGACCTCGACCAGACCAATGTTTTCATCGCGGAACTCGAAAACATCGAACGCGCAAACATCCATATCGACGAGGCGGAAAACGCCCTGCAGCAGCAGAATCAGGCGGGAGCGGAACGCGCAATCCGCGAAGCGATCCGCGTCGTCGGTCCCGTCCCCGAACTCACAAAGGCGGCAAATGATCTGCGTCTGCTTGCCGAACTCGAAATGCTCGCATACCGCATCGAACAGCCGGAAAATTCAGCGGAACTCGCGGCGAATCTCGAACTCTTCCGGCAGAAAGCCTCGGCATTCCCGAACAACGGCGCGCTCGCCGACTATGCGCAGAAACGCCAGGCTCTCGTCCGGAAGCTGAAAATACGGGAAGATCATCTTGCCGTTTACGACCTGGAATCCGACGGCTTCCGGCTCCGTGCGACCGACCCGGCCCGCGCCGACGTTCTGGAGGCGGAACGGCTGATTGAACAAAAAATGTAAACAACTTGTCAGAAACAGAAAATCAATCGCTTCAAATAAAAACACTCCGGGAAACCGGAAAACAGAAAGGCTCAAAATGAACATCGCCAGAAAACTTATGATTGCTGCGGCAATCCCCGCGCTCGCATTTGCAGCGTCCGCCCAGACTCCCGCTCAGAAAGCTCCGGCTCCGAAACCCGCCCCGGCGGCTCAGAAGGCGGCGGCTCCGGCGAAAAAACAGGTCACCAATGCGGAAGCTCTCGCATTCCTCCCTGAAGTCCTCGCGGAAGGAAACGGAATGAAGCTGACGAAAGCGGCATTCCTCAAGGAACTCGCCGGACAGGTTCCGGAAGGCGCCCTCGCCCAGATTCCCGCTCCCCAGCTCAAGCAGATCGTCAAAAACATGGTTCAATCCATGGTCGATCGCGAAATTCTCTTCTCCCTTGCAGAGAAAAACGGTTACAAGCCCTCTGCGGCCATCGTTGAACAGCAGTTCGACAAGATGCTCAGCCAGGTTCCGGAAGACTCACGCAAAACATTTGAGTCCAATCTCAAAGCTCAGAACAAGACCGTTGCCTCTTACAAAAAGGAAATTTCCTCCGATCCAATGGCTCAGAAAGCCGCGGCTCTCGCCACGTTCCTGAAAGAGAAAATCGAACCGCAGTGCAAAGTCACCGATGCGGATGTCGAAAAGTTCTACCGCGAAAACCAGAAGGATTTCCAGACTCAGGAAACGGTCACAGCTTCCCACATTCTGATCCGCCCTGAAATTCCCGCGGGCAAGGAGAAAGACAAAGCCGCTGTCGCGAAAGCGGAAGCCGATGCGCTCGCCAAAGCGAAAGCGGTTCTCGCCAAGCTCAAACAGGGCGCCGATTTCGGCGAACTCGCGGAAAAGGAATCCGCCTGTCCCTCCGGAAAATCCTCCAAAGGCTCGCTCGGAAAATTCCAGAAGGGCATGATGGTCCCGGAATTCGAGAAAACCGCTTTCGCTCTCAAGAAGGGTGAAATGTCCGAAATCGTCAAGACCCAGTTCGGTTATCACATCATCAAGGTCACCGACAAGGCTGAAGCTTCTTATAAACCTTTTAACGAAGTCAAAGGCGACATCCGCAACTTCCTCGTTTCCAAGCAGCTCGAGGAAAAGGTCAAAGCCGCCGTTGATCAGGCGAAGAAAGACATGAAGCTGAAAATCGCGGAATTCTGATCCGCATAAAGCTTTAAAATGAAACGGCCGCCGGAATTCAAAACCGGCGGCCGTTTTTTGTATCGGTCCGATGGGAAACGGAAAGCGTCAGCAGAGACCGAGCCCCTCGTTCATTCCGAAGCGGATGTTCATGCACTGAACCGCCTGACCGGAAGCTCCTTTGGTCAGGTTGTCGATACAGCTGAAAACCAGCAGCTTGTTCGTATGCGCATCGAGAGCAAAACCGATTTCGCAGCGGTTCGTCATGGTGACATGCTTCGTATCGGGCAGCTTTCCCGCGGGCAGAACTTTCACGAAACGCTCGTTCCCGTAGGTTTCGCGATAGACCTGCTCGACGGCCTCCTTCGTGCACTTCGCAGTCGGCTGGAGGATGATCGTGGAGTTGATGCCGCGGTTCATCGGGGTCAGATGCGGGATGAAGTTGACGGCAAGTTCCGGAACTCCGGCGGCAACGGCGAGTTCCTGCTCGATCTCGGGAAGATGGCGGTGTCCGACCGGACCGTAGGCGCGGATGCTTTCGTTGCATTCGGGATAGATGTACGGGAGATCGACCTTGCGTCCGGCGCCCGTCACTCCGCTCATCGAGGCGATGATGATGTCCTTCGTCTCGACGAGTCCCGCCTTGAGAAGCGGTGCGGTTGCGAGAATGATGCTTGTCGGGTAGCAGCCCGGACAGGCGATGAATGCGGCCTCTTTAATCTGCTCGCGGTAACGCTCGGGGGAACCGTAGACCGCCTGTTTCAGGAGCTCCGGCGCGGGATGCTCCTTGCCGTAATACTCTTTGTACTTGGCGGTGGAACGGAGACGGAAGTCCGCGCTGATGTCGAACACGCGCACGCCGGATTTCATCAGCGGGATGGCGTATTCGGAAGCGAGCCCGTGCGGAAGCGCGAGGAACGCGGCGTCGCATTCGGCGGCGATCCGCGCAACGTCCGGCGCGGTGAATCTCAGATCGAGTCCGTAGAAACGCGGGAAGATCTCGGAAATGTCCTTCCCCGCATTCTGACGGGAGGTAATGATGCGGAGCTCCACATTGGGATGTCCGGTGAGAAGACGGATCAGCTCCTCGCCCGCATAACCGGACGCGCCGACAATTGCAACACGCACTTTCGCCATGTTCTGTTCTCCAGTATTTGAGTTGATTGTTTTAATATAAAGCTTATTTCCGAAAATGAAAGCGGAATTTGAAAAATTACTTCACGCTTTCACGCACATTCAGAATATAGGGCAGGACGGTGCGCCGCGCGAATTTCCGGTTTTCGATACGCGCCTCTATGAGGTCGGCGGCCGCGGCGGCAAGCGCCTTGTAATCCGGCGAAATCGTCGTCTGCGGCGGAATGCCGTACCGCGAAAAGAAAGTCTGCTCCGAGGCGATCAGCGAAACCTCGTCCGGGACATGGCGGCCGAACAGCGAAAGCGCATACGCAGCAATGATCCCGCCGCTTCCGCCCGGACAGAACAGCGCGTCGACGCCGCGCCGCAGCAGCTTGCCGATGAGTTCCACGTAATGATCGTCGGAAGAGTAATGAATCAGCGCGTCGTCCGCCGGATACCCGTGCGCCGTGAGCGACTTCCGGATCGCCTGATGGCGGATGTCCGCGTTTCCGGTCCCCGGCGCACCGTGAACGATGCAGCCGATTTTTTTGCAGCCGCGTTCGTGCAGATGCGCCACGGCAAGTTCCATCGCCTGCTCCTCATCGGAGCGGACGATCCAGACTCCGGGGTAGTCCTTTTCGGCGTTGCGGTCGACGATGACGAGGGGGACGGAAAAACGTTTTTCCCAGTTTTTGAACTCGCGCGGCTCCGCGCCGATCGCAACCGCCGCGCAGAACTGAATGCGGTCGAGCCGCTCGAGGTTGTCCTGCGGGAGAATTTCCAGACGGAACCCGTGTCCGGGCAGCTCGTGCGTGAGCGCCATCAGAAGCATTTCCACGCAGCACTGCACCGGATAGACCGATTCGTACGGCGTGATGATCACCACGTTCCGCTGTTTTGTGGAAAGACGCGGATGATACGAATACTGTTTTGCGACGGCGAAGACGCGTTCCCGCACATCCTCGCGGATGTTCGGGTGGTGACTGAACACGCGGGACACGGTCGACGGCGACACTCCGGTCAATTTGGCGATTTCCTGAATCTTCATGGGGATGCTCCCTGAATATTTTCGTTTTTATTGCTTCATTTGCACTATAGCCTTTTTCTCCGGAAAAGCAACCCCGGAACGGAAAATTCCGGAAAGAAAGCGAACCCTTTTCCCTTGCAGAATGGCGAAGGCGGAAGCGACCGGCTTCACTCCGCAAGGTAATCCCGGAGACTGACAACTCGGAAATCATTCTCCTTCAGATAGTTCATATACTCCTCGAAGAGAGCAAACTCCGTGTTGACCCACGGATGAACACGGTCGGGAACGCCGTGAAAAAGAATGCAGACCGCCTCGTCGCCATCCGCTTTTGCAACGGCGTCCAGGAAAAGCCGGCGGTCGTCGCCCTGAATCGGAAACGAGGGAAGATTCATCCAGTCGTCACGCTTTTTGTTGAATGTGCGGTGTTCCGTCGAGCGCGCGCAGAGAAAACCGCGTTCGCGAATCTGCGGGACCGCGTTCGCGGCGAACGGTCCGCCCGGATACGCAAAGCTGACCGGTTTCGCAACACCGGCTTCCGCAAGAAATGCATTCAGGTCATCCAGTTCACGCGCAATGACCGCGGCGTCGCATTTGCGCAGATCGGGATGATTCCACGTGTGATTGCCGATCTCGAATCCCATCTGATCCAGCGCGCGGATCTGCTCCGCGGCGAGCAGATGGTCCGAATGCTGTTTGCGCCACTCGTCGTTGAAACGGCAGATGAAAAAGGTCGCTCCGAAACCAAGACGCTTCAGCAGGGGCGCAACGGAGGTGTACTGACTCGTTACGGCGTCGTCGAAAGTGAGAATGACTGTTTTCCGCATAAAAACTCCTTTTTGCAGATTTAATATACACGGGAAGTTGATTTTTTCAATAAACGAAGTACGTTATCCGGAAAACGGGGGAGTTTTTTATGGAAAAACATCTTTTTGAATCGACATTTCTCGGCGGACTTCTGCTCCGCAACCGCTTTGTCCGTTCGGCGACTCACGAGGGACTCGCCGATGCCGAAGGGCTTTACACGCCCGCGCTCGCGGATCTCTACGCCCGGCTCGCAAAGGACGGAGTCGGGCTCGTCATCTCCGGTCACACCTATGTTTCGCCGGAAGGCAAAGCGTCGGTAAAACAGGCGGAGGCAAAACCGGAAGCGGTCGATCTCTGGCGTGTCGCAACGGACGTCGTTCACGAAAACGGCGGAAAGATCGCACTCCAGCTTGCGCACGGCGGCTGCAACGCCTCCAATCCGGCGACGGCGATCGGCCCTTCCGCGTTCACGATCCCCAAAAAAGGTGATACCCGCGAAGCGACTCCCGCGGAGATCGACGGCGTCGTCGATGCGTTCGCCCGCGCCGCAGAACTTGCGCAGAAGGGCGGATTCGACGCGGTCCAGATTCATGCGGCGCACGGATACCTCATCAGCCAGTTTCTCTCGCCATTCTACAACAAGCGCGCCGATGAATACGGCGGCCCGCTCGAAAACCGGATGCGGCTTCTGCTGCGCGTCTACGACGCCGTGCGCAAAGCCGTCGGCGACGCCTTCCCCGTGCTGATCAAAATCAATTCCGAGGACTTTGTCGCGGGCGGGTTCTCCGCCGATGAATGCGCACTGGTCTGCCGCGAACTCGAAAAACGCGGTCTGAACGGAGTGGAACTCTCCGGCGGACTCCCCGCATCGGGTCCGAAACTCTCGCCCGTCCGCACGGTGAATCCGGCTTCCGCGGAAGAGAAAAGTTACTATGAGGACGCGGCGAAGCGGATCAAGGCGCAACTTTCGGTTCCGGTGATTCTCGTGGGAGGAATCCGCCACCCCGAAACGGCGGAACGGCTGCTCCGCGAAGACGCATGCGATTTTGTCTCGCTGAGCCGTCCGCTGATTTCCGAACCCGGTCTCATCCGCCGCTGGGAACTTGAGGACGCCTTCCGCGCCCGCTGCATCTCCTGCAACGCCTGCTTCCGCCCGATCGTCACCGGGCTCGGCTTCGGCTGTCCGAAATTCAACAGGGAAGGTCTGCTTCATGCTTGACGAATCCGCAAAAGGACTGCTCCTGAATGTCACGGGCAACGGCAAGGGAAAGTCGACCAGCGCATTCGGAACAGCGATCCGCGCGCTCGGCTGGGGCTGGAACGTGCTCCTCCTCCAGTTCGTCAAGGGAACGATGGAGACGGGAGAAAAGCGTTTTTTCGATTCGCTCCATGCGCCGAATCTCGAATTCGCCCAGCTCGGCGCGGGAGCGTCATGGGAACCGGGAGACCACGCCGCGCTCGCGCGTCAGGGCTGGACCCGCGCGGAAAAGGAGCTCCTCTCGCCGCGCTGGCAGCTCGTGGTCTTCGATGAACTCAATATCGCGCTCCATTACAATTGGCTTCCTCTCGACGAGGTGCTGGGCGCGCTCCGCTCGCGGCGCCACGATCTGAATGTCATGATCACCGGACGCCATGCGCCGCGGGAACTTCTGGAGATGAGTGATCTCGTTTCCGAAATCAAAGCGGTTCGCCATCCCTACGAGCTCGGAATCCCCGCGCGGAAAGGGATTGATTTTTAAAATTCCGGCAGTATATTACCGGGAAATGAGGTTCCTCCATGAATACTGATATACCGCTGACAAATCTTCACACACACACGTTCCGCTGCAAACACGCATCGGGCACGGTGGACGAATACTGCGCCGAAGCGGTGAAGCAGGGAATCCGGATTCTCGGTTTTTCCGACCACTCCCCCTTCCCCGACGGACGCAACGGCTCCAGCCGCATGGAATTCAGCGAACTTCCCGATTATGTCCGCGATGTCCGCGAAGCAAAACGGAAATTCCCGCAGCTGACCATTCTCCTCGGTTCCGAAATCGACTTTTTCGAGGATCTCGGCGTGGCGTATTACGAAGACCTTTTCTTCGGGGAATACCGGTCCGACTACCTCATCGGTGGAGTCCACTGGATCAGCAATGAACAGGATTACCGCAACGCGGACGGCACGCTCACGCTTGAGGGTGTCCGCCGCTACATGAAATGCGCGATCCGTCTCATGGAAACGGGACTGATCCGCTACCTCGCACATCCCGATCTGACCGCATTCCGCACGCCGTTCTGGACGCCGGAAATCGCCGCACTCTACCGCGAAGTCATGGAGGCGTCGGCGTCGCTCGGAGTCCCGGTTGAAATCAACGCCTACGGCATGCGCAAACCTCGCACCCTTCTTCCGGACGGCTCGACGCGCATGATGTACCCGTGGGATCCGGTCTGGGAACTCGCCGCGGAATGCGGCGTGAAAGCCGTCGCCGGTTCCGACGCGCACCGCCCGCAGGACGTCCGGGGGAATATCGGCGACTGCTTCCGGTTCGCGAAAAAGCACGGACTTGCGATTCACAATTACGACGTCGCGCGGGAAATTCTCGCCTCGCCGGGCATGCTGAAAAAAAATTGACTTTTTGAAAAACGGCGCTACATTATCAGAAAGACAGGTAAAATATCCGGAGTTGACAGTTTATGAAACTCAAAATCATCAACAATGACGAACACAGCACCCACGTCGCGCTTTCAGGCCGTTTTGACTGCGAAGGCGTAGCGGAGGTGTTTGAAGATTTCAAACGGAACGTCACGGACCGCAAACTTCCGGCGATTCTGGATATGACCGAGATGGATTTCATCTCCTCGCTTGGTCTCCGCACCTTGCAGGTCGCGGCGCAGGAACTCAAAACGCACGGAGCGAAGCTTGTGCTGTACAATCCGCAGCCGTTTGTGGCGGGCGAACTCGCCGCCGCGGGCTTCGCGCAAAGCTGTCCGATCACCAATGACCTCGGCGAAGCGATGCGCCTGGTCGCCCCACAATCCTGACCCGGAGGAGAAACTTTATGGAATTCAGCGCACTGATGAAAAACAACCGGGTTTCATTCCATAAAGTATCCCGCGATGTGGAAAGGTTTCTGATAGCGGCGCATCTGGACAGCCGGACGTCGTGCAGCGTTTCTCTGGCGTTCGAGGAGATGGCAACCAACGTCATCAAATACTCCTACGATGATTCTTTGGAACATTTTCTTGAAATCCGGATTGAAATCTTGGAAAACTGTGTTATAATGACATTGTCGGACGACGGGCGCGAATTTGATCCGACGGCGTGTCCCGCACCGGATATCGGACAGAACCTGATGGACCGTCCGGTAGGCGGACTCGGAATCTACCTGACGGCGCGGCTTTCGGATTCGATGAACTACCGTCGGGCCGGCGGAAAGAACATTCTGGTCATAACAATCGGACGTTAAGAGAAAGGAGCAGACATGCAGACAAATATCGTTGCCGGGGAAGGTTACAGCATCATTCAGCTGATCGGCAAACTGGATTCGGATACGGCGGCGAAAGTGGATGCCGTGTTCACGGAAACGATGGCGTCGGAGCATGTGCTTCTGGATTTTTCGAAGCTGAAATACATCAGCAGTGCGGGTTTGCGGATTCTCCTTTTGGCCGCGAAGAAAGTGCAGCAGGCGCAGGGGAAACTGATTTTGTATTCGCTCCAGCCGAACGTCCGTGAGATTTTTGACTTAAGCGGTTTCACGTCGATGTTCACAATCTGTGCGGACAAAGCTTCGGCTTTGCTTCAGATCTCGTCATAAGATTTTTTGCGCGGGTGGCGAAACGGCAGACGCGCCGGATTTAGGTTCCGGTCCTTTCGGGGGTGTGGGTTCAAATCCCATCCCGCGCACCACACTCATTCAGCCTCATTTTTTACGTTTTACACCGTTTTCTTTAAAATGCGAACCAATCTTATTTTTCTCTATTTTCACTCGTTATACATCGAATTGCCGGATAATTGTCGGCAAAAAATTTTTGAGTGTAAGCCAAGCCGGAATATTTTTCAGTAAATCTGCCCTTTTTAAGAATTGCCGGATAAAAATCAGGAATTGCCGGATAAATTTTCCAGTTTAGGACATTTAAATCATGTTATAGCACTATCGGCTCATGGTTCTTTATCGCTGGCGATGGGGTGGCGTTTTGCAACCCCATCTTTTTTTGGCATAAAATGCGCGGTTTTCCGAAAACTGAACAATCGTACCAAAGAACGCGAACTGTAAACGCTTGTCCGTTGATTTTTTTGTCAACGGTTAATCGTCAAATGGAGTAACGATTCGTTACCCCCTTTGCGACTGCGTAAAGCCTAAAACCGCAAATGTTCGCACGGGGTCGGTTCCGCGACAGGTCAAGCAGTCTTCAACTGCCATGCGCTCCTCACGCCTTTTATCGTTTTCAAACAGCAACACTTCCGGTAAATCAAGCTGGAAGCAGTTTAATTCATACTTTTGCAAAGGGGGTGGCGTTTCGCCATACCCTTGCTGTATCAAGGAATAATTATCGTTATTGATTTTAGAAAATACACGTTTAATGCGTATCCTGAAGCATAGAATCCCCGCACCGTGGAAGATACGGGGAAGCTGATTGTTACGCTGTAACACGCCGGAAAAGCCCGTTTTAGGCGGAATGCTTTGCCCGCTCAACGTATTTATTGTCTCTGTCCAAACGATAACCCAAAGGTTCCATAACATTCACGCATTCCAGCCGATTAAAAAAATTGGATGAATCATACTCTTCCAAGTAGGAAATGCAACTGTCCCCTCTGCTCAAATTTTCGATAAAGTCGTTAAAGTCATCCGGTTGCATGGCTGATTTTCCGAACAGCCGCGAAAACTCTACTATTACTTCTTTTCGATACAAATCAAGGATATACTCAACCTGTAAACCGGTATACTCTTTCTTTGCATTATGCAGAGCGTTTATCGCGGCAAGGGTTTCCGAGCGCGCCGGCTCTTGCGCGTGTCCTTCTACAAACGCTATCAGCTCTGCAAGCGTAATGTTGCCAAGTTTTACAGCTTCCTTGATTACCTGTCGGACAGCTTCCGATACGCCGGCGGCGATTCGTTCCGGGTCCGGAGTTTCGGCAAGGATTGCGATTTCTGCGGCGATGTTCGTGTTCTTAGTCATGATTGACTTTCCTTTCAGGGCAAAAAAAGAGGCGTTTCGCGGTCGGTGGGAAAACACCTTGCCGGGTTATCAATCCGGCTTCACGCAAACGCCAATAGCCCAATAAAAAATACTCTTTGAACGGCTCTCCGCGTCTTGCGGATTTATCGGGGGTGATAGTCCCGATTGAGATAAAAGCCTTGTTGCTGTTTTCCCAGCAACGCAGGAAGTATACATCTATTCCGGCGAAAAGTCAAACGAGGAAGTAAAAATATCGGGAAAATTCTTGAATTTCAATTATGGGGGGAATTTGCGCCCCCCCATCCTAAGGCAAATCAGAGAACCGCCGCCACTTTCGGGATAAACTGCTTGATGAAGTCGAAACGTCCGGTTTTTCCGGTACGCTCTTCATAGATGATGCAGTCGAGTTCATATTCTGCCTGAAGATTAAGCCAGAACTGCGCGGTTGTTCCGAAAAAGCGACTTAAACGAATTGCTGTATCCGCTGTGATTCCGCGCTTTCCGTGGACAATCTCATTTATCCGGCGCGGCGGCACGCCCAGCGCTTTTCCGAGAGCGTTCTGCGACAAATTCAGCGGCTTCATGAATTCAAGGTCCAGGATTTCGCCGGGGTGAACCGGCGGCAAGTATTTTTCTTCGTTTGCCATGTTCGTTCCTCCGTTTCAGTGATAATCTTCAATTTTTACGTTTTCCGCGCCGTCACTCCATGAAAAAGTAATGCGCCATTGGATATTAACCCGAATGCTGAAAAAGCCGGGTCGCCCGTCCAGAGCTTCAAAGCGGTTCCCCGGAGGCGTTCTCAAATCTTCCGGGGCAGTTGCGGCACTTAACATTCTCAACTTCCGGCGGGCGGCAATCTGAATATCTCCGGGCAATTTTCGGGAACGTATCCCGTTATAAACGGCTTCGGTTTCCTTATCCTTGAAACTTTTTATCATGCTCCCGGCAATCCTCTTTTCCGTTGTTCTTTGCTGTAATATAACGCGAAACGCCATACTTTTCAAGTCATAATCCGGAAAACGTCTGCCATTCCCCAAACATGGGGTAACGGTTCGTTACCTCACCAAATCCAACTTCTTCAGAACATCTAAGTTTCTCTTCTGCTTGCCGCAAGGGTGTTCATACTGTGACCACCCTCTGTTTAACATCTTCTTCAGAACGGTCTAAGTTTCTCTTAGGGGTGGGATCGTGTTTCGCTACCCCATCGGCTTTTATACCGAACCTAAGTTTTCGTTCTGCAACTTGCCTTCTTCAAGGATGTAAAAGTTTTTTACTCCCTTTTATCTTCATTCATAAGGATACACACTTTTCAGAGAACCTTGTTTTCCGGATAAGGATGTCCACTGTATGGACATCCCACTTGTTTACAACAAACATTATCAAGGATGTGCAATTACGGCACGCCCTTTCCGTTAACAAAAGCGTTAATGGCAAAAAGGGCGTAGAAATTTTCTACTTCCTTTACAAGAAAAACGCTGTTCATGTCATCAATATTAAAAATCGTGGTCATGGTGTCCACTAATACTGGACGCACAGCCGGCTTTAACTCAGTTTGTGCAAAAGGGGTAGCGGTTCGTTAGTCCCTTTTAAATGTTTGTGTCCCCCCCTTTAGAGCAGAAAGCAAAATAGAGCTTGAAATTCTGTCAGATTCTTCCCGCCGTTTCAAGACATCATCGGCAATCTTTTGCGCTCTTGCCATAATCTCTTCCGGCGTATCATCCGGTTTTGCAACAATATAACCTCCAGTTTTGCGAATGGAGGGGAGAACTTCCGATGTGATCCACTTGCGGAACTTTTTCGCATTCGGCTTGTTCGACCGGATCACTAAAGCATAAAGCCCGGATTCGGAAACGAGTTTCATTTCACGTCCCTGATTACCTGACTTAAGAATTTCTGAAGTCAGCTCATCACCGTCCAGATTACGAAGTGCTTCCGTAATATTTGAGAGCCCCAAAACATCGCATACATCCTTCGCGATGAACCACGGTTTCCCGTTTTTATCTCTGTGAATGCGGACTTCATTTTCATTGAAGTTGAAAATATCGAGTTCTTCTGTCATTTTATCTGCCTTTCATCTTTTGAGTTTGTGCAAACGGGGTCGGGATTCACGACCCCCTTGATTGTTTTTTAAGTTTGGTATATTTGCACGATTTTTCCGAAAGTGAACAAACATACCAAACTTTTTCTTACCGCCGGAGCGGGTTAATCTTCAATGTATTCCGTTAAGCTGGAAACAGTTGCAAGCCCTGAAAGAATGGCTTCCGCGCGCTTGCGTCGCTCTTCCGGAGTGTATTCATCTGCGCGCTTGATACGACGGTTCTTCAGCCGAACGGGGCGCGTTGATGATACAAGCCGGCATTTCTCCAGGGGAATTTCAGCCGTATTCACGCCGAGCGTTGCCGCGATTGCGTTCAAAGCGCGTGATATGTCCATCAGATACAGTTCCACGCGGTCGGCAGGAAAACAGCCGGCACGTTCCATCGCTTCCAAAGCCATAAAGCCTAAAAGCTCCTTGCGCGGGATTTGCTTTTTTGCCTGTTCGAAAGTCAAGCCGCGCTTATGTGCCATACGCAAGAGGGCGGCGCGTTCCATATCGCCGGCGCATTCTTCCAGCGCGTCAAAGACAAGCCGTTCTTCTGCGCTGTTCCGGTTCGTCAAAGCAACAACAACTTCTTGAAACTGAATACATTCTTCCGGATAAGCAGCAAGCATTGCCAGAGCTTCCCGCCTGTCAAGATTGATTCCGGTGATTCCGTGCCGGAGAATGAAAATCGAACGTTCAACACCTTTCAAACTCTGGACTTCCTGAATCTCCGCTTGCGTCAATGCGCGAAATGAAACAGCTCCGAACTTTCCGACTTCTTTTATCTCCGTCATGGTTTCCAAAGCACCGCCGGAAGAGGATTTCACGCTCTGTTTTTTGCGCTGTTCCTGCCTCAAGCGTACAATATCCGCCCACTCCCGCCGCTGATTTGCGAGGGATTCTTCTGCCGCCTGTTTCATGTCTTCCCGCGTCTTTTCCAGCGTCTCAAATATCATGGAAACTGTATCCACGGGTTCCCAGCTGTGCATATCTGCAAGCTCTTCCATTACGCGTTTTTTTGATTCAAACATTTTCAATGTCTCCTTGATTAAGCCAGCGTTACGGCGATTCCCGTAACTGCCGAGTTATTTGTTTTCATCGCCGCAAGAATCGCGGCGGTGTTCTTTGAAACTTCTTTCCAAACCTTGAGAGTTTCCGCCCAGTTCTGCCGATCCTGCTTTATCTTGCTGTCGGCATTCTCTTTTTGTCTGAAAGCTGTATTCTGCCGGCTTTCCTCTTCCACGCGTCCAAGTGTAACCGTGCGTTCCTGATTGAGATAACGCGCATTTACAGGCGTTGAATCAATCGCAAGCGTTTCCCGCATACGCAAGCCGGCAACGGCGTTTTTAATCGTCCCTGAAGCTTCCGTAAGGGCATTGGCAACGCTTCCGGCACTCTTTTTAATCTTGCTTTCAGCGGACGCTGTGGGGTCCCTGTCATAGACTTTGGACATTTCGCGGTATGCTTCCATTGTGCCGTAAATCAAACCTTTTGTGGAAGTTACCATGCCGGATTGAAAGTCCCGTTTTGCAGTTTCAATCTCATTTGCCACACCGGAAATAGCGCTTGCAACGGTGTTTCCCTGATCCGCAATATGTTCCGAACTTTTGCCAACGGAAGCACGAAGCGCGTTGTAACGCTCTTCAATGCCGGCAAAAGATTTCTTGCGATATTCGGGGTCTGTCCAAGCGCTGAAATTCGCGCTTTTCAGCTTCGGCATTGCCGTAACGCCGGCTTTTGCCAATGCTATTTGCGTTTCTCTTCCAAGTTCAGCAAAATCGCGGATTGCCTGTTCTTTAATCTGCGAGAATGCTTTATGGAAGATTTCGCCGGCGCTTGACGGGTCAAACAGAGTGTCCCAGATAGCCACGCCAAGTTCTTTGAAGATTGATACGATTTGACGCGGAACATAAGAGAACACATCAAGCAGATCTTTACCCGCGGCAAGTCCCACATCGCCGATATTGGCGAAAATGCGCCGGAAATTATCGTTTGCCCATTGTCCAACAGCAACGATGTTTTGAATTCCCGCCGATATGCTCGTAAACAAAGGTTCCAGCCATACCCCGACTTTTTCCGCGAATTCCGCGACATCGAAAGAAAAGAGCTGTATTGTTGCCGCCCATTCGCCGGCGTTCGCCTTGATTGTCTCTGAAAGACTGCGGACTTTTTCGCCAAGGGAACCAACCAGCGGGGCAATATGGAACAACTCATCGAGAAAACCGCCAACAGCGGATTTCAAGTCAAGCATGGAGTTGCCAAAAACGCGGGATTGATTCGCGATTGAATCCATGTTCCGCTTAAAGTCCCCGATAGCGTTTCCGCTCTGTGCATACGCCAGTTTCAAAACTGCCTGCGCTTTTGCCTGTGCTTCGCTTGCGCCCGTGGAAGTCCGGATGTTTGCAACCATGTTTTTGAATTCGTCCGAATCCTGCCGGATTGCAATACCGAGCATTTTCATACTCTCCGTTTCACCCAAAAGCCCCTTAGTCAGAGCGGTAACAGCTCCCTCCGCTCCGCCGGCATAATTGGAGAACGAGGCAATATCCGCGCCGAGCTTCGCAACCTGTTCCGACATATCAAGCGCGGTTTTCCGGTCGAATCCAAAACCGGTCAGCAAGTCACCGGTCAAGGCAAGGGAACGACGCGCGGAAAGCTCACTTTGTCCGTAACTTTCCTGAAGTTCCTTTACAACCTTTTCAGCCTGTTTGCCCATGCCGGAAAAAACAACGCCGAACTTCTGCGTTTCCTCCTTCAAGTCAGAGAAAACCCGAATGCTTTCATTTCCAAACGCAACTATCTTACTAACCGCAAAAACGCCGGCTAAAACTGCCGTTAGTTTTGACGCGGCGGCGGTAATGCCCTTCATAACTGCCGATGTTCTGGAAGCCGTGCTGTTGAACGCTGAAACACTGCGCCCCATTGCAGGGAACGGGTCGGCATTCCTCAACCGTATAGACTGACTGCGCAGGGAATCCAGCCTGCTTGTCAACTGTTGAATTTGAGCTATCGCACTTGACGTTTCAAGCGCAATCGCCAATGTTGTTATATCTGTTGTCATGTCTCAAAAACCTTGATAAAACGCGGGGGAAAACAGCAGTAAAATGACAAAAGCCAACTGTTCCCCCCGCTATGGGGGTTATTCCTGTGCCGACAAATCGTCGGGTCAGGTCAGAACACTGTTCCCCCCGCTATGGGGGTTATTTGTTTTCCGGTTCAGTTGCCTGTTTCCGTTCCGTGAGAGAAAATACGGCATGCGCAATCTCCGACATTTCACGCGGCATTTTCCGGAACAGCTCCGCGCATTCGTGTTCTGTCACTTCCGGAACAACAAGCCCATAACGCAAGAGCAGAATCAGTCGATTTGCCGTTCCTTTCGTATCGTTGAGTTCCATCAACTGCAAGCCGTCAAGCTCCCGAATTGTAACCGCTCCAAGTTCGTTGATTTCGAGGGTTTCACGCTTCATTTCTCTGCTGTTCAGCAGTTCCGCAAGTTTTTCTTTTGTAAGCATTTCCATGTTTTTAAACCTTTCGTTTAGTTGTTTTCAATTTTGAGAGTGAACCGGTCAACAATCTTCTGTTCTTCCGGCTGTCCGTTGTTTCCCGCAAGACGTTCCATCACGTCAATTGTAACAGGCGCGCCAAGCAGTCGGTCAAGCAGAATTGTAATCGCTTTCAAATCGCCGCTGAGGGCTTGTTCCTTCAGAGTTTCAACGATTTTTGTAAAATCCTCCGGAGTTACCGCCCCGAAAAGAGCAGTTCTGAAGCGGTTTATTGCCTTGTTGTAGGGGTTGCCCTTGCCTTCTTTGTTGCCCTTCTGGAACCGCCCTTTGCAGTCCCGTTCATTTTGCTTATCCATGTTTTTTTGTCCTTCATTTTGTTGTTCTGTTATCCCCGTTTAGTAACGGGAACAACTGTTAATGTTCTGTAATGCTGTTATTTTCGATTCTTTCAGCCCTCCAAGAGCCGAAAGCCGTCAATTCAAGTATTGTTATAGGTTTCCTCCTTTCGTTGCTTTAAGGGGCTTTCCCGTCGATTTTTCGTTTTTCCAGTTGCAAACAGCCTTCCAACGCCGTTCCGCATGTCGGGCGCAATGCCGGAGGAAGTCAAATACAAACTGTTCCCCGCCGTCCCTGTCCCCTGCAAAGAAAACCGGCATGCGATAAGCCGCCATGATTGCATACAGGGATTGAATCGCCGCTTCCGGAACCATTCGAGACCGATACGCTCCGGCGGCGATTGCTTCAAACGGGGCTTCGATTACAAGTGCCGCACTTTCATAGCTCCGGAGGCGTTCCAGTTCACGCTTGAAGCGGTCACGGTCATGGGTAAGGCAACCGAGCAAGTCGTTCAGCTCCTTGCGTTCCACTGCCACGCGGTCGGTAAATCCTGGCAAGCTGTAATCTCCCGACGGCAACGCCGTTGTAATGGGTTCCACGTCAAAACCGGAGAAGCTGTAGGGGTTTTGCTCTCTGCTGTCAATCAGAATTTTCATCTTGCCCCTCCCTTCGGTTCATCACCCGCGCCGTATTTGTGAACTCTGGACTGATAGCCATAACGGTTAAACTCAAGCTCCAAATCAAACGGACGAACGCCGCGTGTTTTGCAAGAGTAGAACAGGTTCTTTCCCGCCTTGCGATCCCGATAGATGAACGCCACAATGTGCGCTTTCTGCTCAATTTCTCCCGAACCTTTGAGACGGTACAAGCCCGGCTTTTCGCTCTGCCGGCTCTCTGTACGGTTCAACTGCGTATTCAGCAGAACAGCCACTCCGAACTCATCCGCAATGTCCTTGATTCCGTTTACGGTTTTCCCGATTCGCTCATATTCGGTATCTTTCGGGTTCTCAGAGCGGACATCTTGCAGAAAGTCGATAACCAGCAAATCAACTTTGCCATATCGCAAAACGTTTTTACGAACTGCCGCCCGAATTGCCGGAACGGTGTTTACACGTGATTCACTGCCGAGGATCGTTAGATAATTCTTGTAGTGCTTGCGCAAATCCTGAAGAACTTCAGTCCATGAATCAGCCTGTTCCCGTGTTTTGTGCAGAGAAGTCAAGTAATTGTACGGAACTCCGGAGATACAGCCGGCAAGCCGTCCCAAGATTTCGGAAGCCGGCGATTCTGTGCAAATGTACAGCACCCGTTTTCCCTCTTGCAGACATGGATACACGGCGCATGAAAGCGACATTTCCGTTTTGCCTGTTCCGGATTCTCCAGCTAAAACGAACATTTGACGCTTGAAATGCCGAACGGCGCTTCTTCCCTCCGTTCCCGCTCCAAACCACGGGACGGATTCTGTTTCAGCGTTTCGGATATTGTTATATGCTTCCTGCGCCAAGTCCGCAAGACTGCGTTCCTTGCGTTCTATCACGGTTTCCATCGTCTGCAAAGAGGCTAAATTCAGCTCTTCGACTATCTGAACAACGTCGTAATCCTGTTTCTCCAGAGCCTTACGCGTTTTTTCCATTGCCGCAAGAATCGAGCGTTTCGCTTCCTCTTTTTTGAGGATTTTAACCCATGCTTCAAAGTTTGTGAATGTAACAACGGAGAGCTGAATATCCGTTAACGCCATAAGAGCTTCGTTATCATCTCCGGCAAGCGTCATGGTATCAAACATCCCGTTTTCACGGTACTGCTTTTGCATTCGTTCGTAAGTCTGCTTCAGGAATTCGGCTGTAAAGCTCTCAGACGTAATTCCCCGTTCTTCGCAATAATTGATTAATTCCGGATTGACAAGCAGAGCGGCAATAACCGACTGTTCTACGTGATTGAATTCAGTCATTCTCACCCTCCCTAAAGTTTATAGCGCGCATATCATCGGAACTTTTAATAGGCGTTCCCCCTCCAGCTATCGGCGCGGGTTCTGCCCAGTCTACGCCGGTTTTATACATCGGTTCCGCTTCGGATGATGTTTCCCCTTGATTCTGGAAAGTCTCTTGATTGCGGTTGCGTGCCCGGTCAAGTTCGGTGGAGAAATTGTTCAGGAATGTTATAACGTCCTTCCGTCTGTACTCGTATCCGGAGTTATAGAGCGTCTCAATCTCTGCAAGCTCTTCAAGCACGCCTTCGCGCTTCGCTACGGCTTTCAGCTGTTTAATCTCCTTCTCACTCCATGCCGTGGAGCTTCTGCGATTAAAGAGCCGGTTTACCCGTTCTTTGATTTCGGAAACATGCGCGTCAAAAGAAAAGTTTGTCTTTTCTTTTTGTATTTTCTTTTCTTTTTCTTTTTTATTTATATTTATTATTGCGGGGGTTTCTTGCCCGGTTATTTGGGGGGTTTCTTGCCCGGTTATTTGGGGGGTTTCTTTCGGCGGTCTTCCGCCTCGAATTCCGTATTCTGCGCCTAAAATTCCATATTCGCCGCCCTTGCAACCATTTTTAAATTTTTTCAGGTTTTTTTCAAGAATCGGTCGAATAATTTTAAAAACCGCCGCAGATACGCCGGTAAGTTCCGTGTCTTCTCCGTCGAATCCGAACCGCATAATAGCCCTGTAAACTTCGAGCTGTTTTGATTTCGGAAGATCTTCTATTGCCTCGTAAAAAGAGCGGTAAAATGTAAATGATAAACGTTCCATTTTTCACTCTCCGTCTTTTTGAGATTTCTTAAAATGGAGCTCTTCTTCAAAGAGCGCCCATACAGCCATTAACATGGGATTTTCAAATTCAGGCTTTACGCCAGATTCAGCAAAGTCAAACATAGCTTCCATCATCCGGCGATAATCTCCGTCGCTCAGATACTTCAAGCTCTTGCGCCACTTGCAACGCATAACGAACGATTCACGGAACCTTTTGGGCTTTTCAGTCATAGTCATCTTCATTACCTCCATTTTCTATATTTTGTTTTTGATTTGTCTCTAACATCCACGGGCGGCTTGATACTCTGCGGCTTCCTGTAGGGTTTGTGCTCTTTCCCATCAAGAGAGATTACCGGATGTTCAACGGGCGATTCCGCGTCCGGTGAAAGGAACCCCAGCTCTTTGAGGATTACAGAACAATGTCTAAGGTCTCCCATCGTCACGCCTCCTTTGCCGGTTCCATGTTCAGAAGCTTGCGAACGGAAGCAGGGTCGATACGGATTAGCCGCTCCCCGCCAAGTTTTGTTCCGCGAATTTGTCCAGTTTTTACATACTTGTACAAAGTATGTCGGGTTACCTGCAACATGGCGCATGCCTCTTTTATCGTCATGGGGCGTTCCGAAATGTTTGGACTTTGCGCGGGTTCGTCAATTTCATACTTCTTCAGTGCCGCAACAAGCCTTGTAGGGGTAAGTTCCGGGGTCATTGCCTGAAGCAGCACGACTGCGCTTTCCAATACTTGCGGTGCAACTTTGTGAATCTTCATAATAGATTCTCCTGTGTTAGTTTTTTTCGCGTTGCAAATCGAAAAACAACGCGTTCTAACTAGGAAAAAGTTGTCAACCTAAAAGCATAATTTGAGTGTAAACATACCCGAAAACCACAAAAACGGTATAGGGTTATTCAGTTACTTTGATTTCTGTAAAAGAGTAGCCGGCACGTGTCAATACCAAGAGCAGAAAAGCGGACGTTTAAAACAGAAAAACTCAAGAAAACATTATGCTTCTTGAGTTCCAAAAATAAAAAAGCTAAACAGCCGAAAAGTTACAGTTTCATTCAACCGTAAGAAGACAAGCCAAAGAATCAAACGCAATCTTAGCGCCGCAATCGCTACAAAATATTTTACAAAAAATTACTTACCTGAAATCAGTTTCCCTTCATCAATCCGAACCGTTACGCGTTGCTCTTGCGGCGTGAAATGACATACAAGAACCGTTGCACATATCATTCCCGCAATTGCAAGCGCAATCCATGCATACAGGCGCGGGATATTAATGATTGTCCGATTGTCAATCTGCCCGCCGTCCAGAGCTTCATATTGCGTAATAGAGCCATTGCAATCACGTGAGAAAGAAAAGCGCATTATATAATCTCCTTTATAATCCAGTTCCCGAACTGTCTTTTGCTCCCTGCGTCGTTGCGCTCCAGCATTACCAGATTATTTCAGAGCTTGAGGGCAATACCTTGATAAAGTCCAGCACCTTCCGGACCTGTTCCGCGTCCAGCGTCTCAATGACTTTCCGGAGCTCTTCCCGCTCAGGTTCCGGAACAGGGGTTACATCTATCGTTTCGCCGGCTAATTGCGGAATATCAAACGCACGGGCGGCGATTCGGGCGGCTTCGTCTGATACGTGGGTATAGTGCTCTGTCATTGCGGGGTTCGCATGCCCGGCGGCTTGCTGAATTACCGCTTGCGGGGTTCCGTGCATTGCGTGAAAGCTAATCCACGTATGCCGGAGCGAATGGAACCCGACTTGCAAAACCGCCCGCCGGCTTTCATCATAGACTTTCTTCTTTCCCTCATAATGATACTTTGCGCCCGTTCCTGAAGCGTACAGCTCAATTCCGCAAGTCTTGAAATGCCGCTGAATGATTCGAGTAACAGCTCCCGTTCCATGCGGGGCAAGATAAAGCCCTGCAAAGCGTGGAAGCAGATAGCCGCTCCGTTCCGCTTCCGGCACGGCGTTCAACGCCTGAAACAACGGTACGGGAATGCCTAAGGTAACAAGCGCTCCCGTCTTTCTTGAAGTCTTGCGCGGCTTTCGGCGGATAATTCCCCTTGCCAAGTCAATTTCATTCCAGAGCAATGTACAGCAATCTCCCAGCCGCAAGCCTGTAAAAGTCCCAACTTGCAGAAGCAGTTTCAAGTCACCCTCCGCTGTTTCGATGATTCGTTGAAGTTCCGGAATAGAGAGCTCCCGCCGGCTGTTCACATCTGCTTCCATGCGTTCCATAGTTGCAAACGGGTTTCGATCTATGGAGATTTTCCCATCCTTGTTCAGAGTATTGAAAAACGCGATAAAGAAAAAGCGGTATTTGTTCACTGTTCCAGCCGCAAGCGTCTTTTGAAGTTCTCCGGCGAATTCATCCGCAATTGCCGGCGTAACATCAGAAAGCCGGTAAACTTTCGGATAATGCTCTTTCATCCATTCGACAAAATGGCTGTAATAAGCCCTGTAGGAATCAGCGGTTGAATCTTTCGGGATTGCCCCCGCCGAATAGCGTTTACAGCTCTTCAAACGGCTGGAACATGTCATGAAGAGTTCCCAGCCCTTATCAATGGAAGCGGCGGCATTGCGCATGTTCAGTTCCGCGATTACGGCGGCTTCCTCTGCGTCCTGAATATCGTTCTTGAGTTTTCGGAGCTGTTCCGTTTTGTCGCTTTCGTGGATATGTGCAAGAATGCGATTGGCGGCGGCTTGCGCTTCCGCTTTTGACGTTATCGGGTTTCCGGCAGTATCCATCAGACGAACACGGTTATCTTTCCCATCCATTTGATAACGGAGATAGTAGAACTTCTTTTTCCCCGATTGATAAACCCTTCCGCCAACCTTTCTAGCCATTTTCTTTCCCTTATGTTATATTGCTTTCACTTATTATACAATATACCACAAAAAGAGCCGTTTTCAAGCGATAACCGGAGTATTGCCGGCAAAAAATTTTATTTTTGAGTGTAACGCGCCGGATTTAGGTTCCGGTGGAGCAATCCGTAGGGGTTCAAGTTCCCTCCCGCGCACCACACTCATTCAGCCTCAAATTTTACACTTTATACCGTTTTCTTTAAAATGCGAATTACTCTTATTTTCCGTTGGTTTGCTCTCTTCCCGCAAATGAGCGGTATGAACGCGAAAAACGCAAACTCCGACATTTTTCTGAACCGCGGACAAGTAAAAAATATCCGGCATATTGCACCCGGCATTTGAAATAACGGAAAAAAAGAGTATTTTATCCCTTCAACAGAAAACAATATGAAGGAAAACTCAATGAAATTTCTTAACCGGATGATGCTCATCGCCGCAATGGCGCTCTCCTCAAGCCTCTCTCTCCAGGCGGAAACAAAAAACACCAACACGACTTTTGCAAAAGAAGCGTTGACTCCCTTTGTCCAGTCCGGACAGCTCCCGGGCGCAATCTGCGTATTCTACAAAGACGGCATTCAGGAAAATACCTGCGTCGGATATGCCGATGTCGCAGCAAAGCGGCCGATCACGATGAACGATGTCTACATGCAGTGCTCCCAGACCAAAGGCTTCTGCGGAGTAACCATTGCCATGCTCGTCGAAGAAGGACGGATCTCTCTGGACGATCCGGTCTCGAAGTATCTGCCCGAATTCAAGAACCTTTGGGTAAAGGCGTCTGAAAAAGATGGAGTGAGGACTCTCGTCAAAGCGAAAAACACGCTGACAATCCGCATGGTCATGAATCACACCGGCGGTTTCCCGTTTGAAATCTGCGCAAAACAGGGCAACATCAAGGGCGGCGGATGGAGCGGCGGCGCCCCTCTGCGTCAGACGGCCGCCATCGCAGCCGCATCTCCGCTGCTCTTCGAGCCCGGCACTCGTGTCCAGTACTCCAACACCGGAATCGACATCGGCGCCGCAATCGTAGAAGTCGTCACCGGACAGCGCTGGGAAAATTTCCTCAAAGAACGCGTTCTGCTGCCGCTCGGCATGACTTCCAGCTCCTTCCGCCCGACCGACAAACAGCTCGAAACACAGGTCGAAATGTATGACTGCGTAAAAGACGCTCCGGCAAAATACCGCAGACAGAACAATATGCAGCAGCGTCCCTACAACGACGATCATGTCTTCGCCTCCGCCGGCGCAGGACTCTGGACGACCGCGAACGATCAGCTCAAATTCTACAAAATGCTCATGAATCTCGGCGTGGGTGAAAACGGAGTGCGCATCCTGAAGGAAGAAACCGTCAAGAATCTGCTCGCCAAATCCTCGCGTCCTAAAGGCATGGGCGGCTATTCCCTCGGACTCACCGCTCCGGAAGAAGACAACGAAAACGCCTGGTTCGGACATGGCGGCGCGTGGGGAACGTTCTGCATGGTCAACTGGCACAAAAAACAGCTGACTCTCTGGGCTGTACAGCTTTGCGGGCAGCCGCGTCCATGGGATGCCGCGCGCGAAAAAGCTCAGAAGCAATTCTTCCAGCATGTCATCGACAATTCCGATGTAAAGGCTTACACGGGAAGAACCAAGTAAGAGTGTCGCGGCGGCGCCGCTCGAAAGTGACGGCGCAAGTGCCGCAAGACGGGAAAACCTGTGACCGTTTTGCAGAAGCTCTGCTGAATGTTGCTCACATCAGGGGACGTTGCAAAAATGCTTGCAACGCCCCCTGCACGGTCTCCCGTCTTTTTCGTAAGACACTCCGGAACAAAACAATCTCCGGAACAGATATAATCTCTAATCGTCACTTCACTTCAAACTCAGCCGTCAATGCAACATCGCTCGACAAGCCGGAGCCGACTTCAAACATGCCGGGTTCCAACCGGAACTCGCCGCGTTCATCGTAAAAGCCCATCGCTTCCGGGGCAATTTCAAACGAAACTTCGCGCGTCTCACCGGGCGCAAGCAAAACCTTCGCAAATCCGCACAACTCCTTTCCCGGACGCGCATACGACGCCCGGACGTCGTGCAGATAGCATTGCACAACCGCATGCCCGGCGCGTTCTCCCGTATTCGTGACAGAAATCGCCGCGACCACGCTTCCGCCCGCAGATACCGCGCTGCGGTCAAGTTTCAGCTCCCCGCAGACGAAATCCGTCCACGAAAGACCGGACCCGAACGAGTGATACCCCTCCAGCGGGGAATCATCGTAGAAGTGATAATTCTGGCGGAGCAGGAACTCTTTCGTGAGCTTCGCCACGCGCTTCCGTCCGTAATAAAGCGGAATCTGACCGACGCTTCGCGGAACCGTCATCGGGAAACGTCCGCCGGGTTCGGCGCGGCCGAAAACAATATCCGCCGCGGCGCGCGCAGTCTCCGTTCCGCAGTGCCATGCATACAGAATCGCTTTCGCGTCCCGCTCCGCCGCAGGAACCGGGAGAGGACGCCCCGAAGCAATCAGAACAATCACATCTTTGCCCTGCGCCAGCACCTCCTCCAGAAACTCCTCCTGTCCGGGCGGCAGAGCAAAACGCGCGGAAGCATGCGTCTCGCCGCAGCAAGCGGAACTTTCGCCAAGACAGCAGACCACTATATCGTTGAACCGGATTCGCCGGATCTGTTCATCCGCGAGCGCGGAAACCGGGGCGTCCACCGCGGCGGAATCCCCGAGAATCTCCTGAAACGCCTCCGCAAAAGTCGCCGTATCCTTCACCGAACCGTTTCCGCACCACGCCCCGCGGAGCGAGGCGCGTTCATGAACCATCGGACCGATCAGCAAAATCTTCTTTCCCTTGACATCCGTCAGCGGAAGAATACGATTTTCATTCTTCGCAAGAACCATGCATTCGGCGGCAATCCGGCGGACGGCGTCGCGGTTTTCCTGCGTAAAAGCGACAGTTTTCCCCGCATTTTCATCCGTGTAGGGATTCTCGAAAAGTCCGGCGCGGAACTTCATGATCAGAACCGCGCGCACGGCACGATCAAGATCTTCCATCGAAATCTCGCCCGAAGCGACAAGCCCCGGAAGGTACTTCGGATAAAGATTGTTGCACATCTCGATGTCCACGCCCGCGTGGAACGATTTCTTCGCGCCGTCCCGTTCATCCTGCGCCGCGCCGTGCAGCTCGACTTCATCAACCGACCCGAAATCGCTGACAACCGCGCCGTCGAACTTCCAGTCCCTCCGGAGCGTGTCACGCAGGAGGAATTCATCCGAGGAGGAGGGCGTGCCTCCGGTGACCTGAAACGACGTCATGATGCTTGCCACATGCGCCTTTTTCACCGCCGCGCGGAACGGGGCGAGCACGGTGTTGAGCATAGTGTAACGGGAGATTTCCGCGCAGTCGTAGTCGCGTCCGCCCTCGGCGAAACCGTAGCCTGCGAAGTGTTTCGCACACGCGGCGACACGGATATGTTCGGGGTCCGCCCCCTGATACCCGCGGACCGCGCCTTCCGCCATCTTCGACGCCAGATACGGGTCTTCGCCGAAACACTCGATGACGCGTCCCCAGCGGGGATCCCGGCAGATGTCCATCATCGGCGCAAAGGTCCAGTGAACGCTTTCGGCGCGGCATTCGGTCGCGGCGATCCGCGCGGATTCCTCCGCACACGCGGGGTTGAACGACGCCGCCTGCGCCAGCGGAATCGGCGCGACGGTGTAGTGACCGTGGATGACGTCGCGTCCGAAAATCAGCGGAATTCCGAGCCGGCTTTCCTCGACGGCCGCCTTCTGACAGCGGTTCAGGAATGGGATGTTGATCCCCGACGCCGTGAGATTTCCGGGAAACGCGGTCGTGCTCAAAATGAAGGAGCCGAAACAGCCGGAGCGCACCTTTTCAATCGCGCTTTTCTCATCCGGGAACGCGCAGACGATCTCCATGACGGTCTGACCGATTTTTTCTTCAACAGTCATGCGGGCGAGCAGGTCTTCCGCGCGTTCCGCCGCGGAAAGAGCCGGATTCTGATATGGGAACATGTTCAAACTCCTTTTGATGCGAATGCTTTTCAATCTTCCCATACTAATACGTTGTCCCCGCGGAAAAATCAAGCGTTCTCCGCGTTTTTGAGGGCGGAAAATGCGGCGAACGGAAAATTTTCCTAACTCATTTCTTTTTCAAAACGGATCTGAATTCTTCCGGAACCCGGTCCGCGAACTGCGGCTGCTTGCGGGAAAAAGAGCAGGAGGAAAACGAGACTCAAAAAAATGACCGCGCCTGTTCATTTTTTATCACCTGCTTCATACCCGTGGACGGGGACAAGAATCCTTTGAATCTGCGGACTTTCCGGCACGGCAGCTGCTGTTCCGAAAACAGGAGGGAAGACGATGAAAGAAAATAAAATTACAATCTCGGAAAAACTCCGCTCTGTTTCGCGGAATCTCCCGAACAGGCGAAAATTCTTCTGCGCACAGGCGGCGGACGGAGGATAGGATGAAACAATCCGCTCAGTCGAACGGAAGAAGAATCTGACGCTTCTGAACGAACACGGAGAAGGCGTTGAATCCCGCCTGTTTCGCCCATGCAACCGCGGCGGGAAAGTCGCGCCCGACCATCGCGGGAGAATGCGCGTCGGAACCGTAAGTCAGAGTCAGCCCCGACTCCTTCGCCAAGGCGAGAAGACGCTGCGACGGGTAGATTTCCGCCACGGCGTTGTGGAGCCCGGCTACATTGATTTCCAGCGCAATGCCGCGCTCTTTCATGATGCCGAAAATTTCGCGGAAGGCACGCTCGAACTCCGGAGTCTGAACCGGCTTGTGCCCGAACTTCTTCGGAAGGTCCGGATGCCCCAGAATCTGGAAATCCCACTCGGAAACATAGGTTTTCAGATCCCGCACATACCCGCGCCAGATCTTCTCCGCCATTCCAGGCTCGTCCCACAGAGAACGCTTGTCCGGATCGTCAAAACAGAAACCGTCGACGCAGTGAATCGAACCGATGATGTAATCCAACGGCTCGGCGGCGAGCTTCGCCTCCACTTCGGCGCGGCGTCCCGGCGCCCAGTCCATCTCCATTCCGTAAAGAACGGTCAGACCGGTTCCGGCGGCTTTCGCGCGGAGATCGCGGATGATCCGTCTGTATTGCGGAAACTCCGATTCGTCCATGCGCCACTCCGGTTCAAATCCGGCGGGAAACGGACAGTGGTCCGCTACGCCGTAGTAACTCTCCCCGAGCGCGAGTGCGGCGGCGAGATACTCCTCCGGCTCGCCCTCCGCATGTTTGCAGAGAGCGGTGTGCGTATGGATGTCGGCAATCTTCATCCTCAGGCGTCCGCGTGAAGTCTGCGCTTGATGGTCTGAATCGAGCGCTTCAGCTCCTCGTTCTTCTCGCAGCTGCTTTCAATCTCCTTGATGGCATGAATGACGGTCGTGTGGTTGCGTCCGCCGAACGCCTGTCCGATATCTTTCAGCGAAAGATCGGTGAGACTGCGTCCGAGGTACATCGCGAGCATTCTGGACTCCGCGATCTCCTTCGTGCGCTTCGAGCCGGTCAGGTCGATCACCTTCAGATTCCGCTGCGCGGCAACGACTTCGAGAATTTTTTCAATCGAAACCTTCGTCCGCTCCGCCTCTTCGTTCAGAAGATCGTTGAGGAGCGTTTCAACCTGCGCCATGGTCAGCGGCTGAACCGTGGTGTCGACCAGCGAGGCGTAGGCGATCAGACGCATCCGTGCGCCGTCGAGCGCGCGGATCGAAGAGGAAATACGGCGTGCCATGTACGCGAGGAACTCCTCCGGAAGCTGCACCATCGATCCCTTCTGCTTGAGCTGAAGGAACGCGAGACGCGTCTCGTAGGAGGGCGTTGTGATCTGCACGGTGAGACCGGACTGGAAGCGGGAGACCAGGCGGGCTTCAAGCCCCTTGATCTCCGACGGCTGCTTGTCCGACGTCATCATGATCTGCTTTCCCGTGTTGTAGATGGCGTTGAAGGTGTTGAAGAACTCCTCCTGCAAGCCCTCCTTGCCGCTGAGATTGTGAACGTCGTCCACCAGCAGCAGATCGACGTTGCGGAAGCGGTCGCGGAACTTGTCGGAAGTATGGTTCTTGATGGCGTCGACGTATTCGTTGAGGAAGCCTTCGCAGGTGGTATAGCGGACAACGGCGTTCGGATTCGCGGACTGCACATGGTTCGCGACGGCCTGCATCAGGTGGGTTTTGCCCATTCCGGTTCCGCCGTAGATGTAGAGCGGGTTGTAGGTTCCCGGCGCGGTGGCGGCGGTCTGAGCGGCGGAGAAGGCATAACGGTTCTCCTCGCCGACCACGAAGTTTTCAAAGGTGTAGCGCGCGTTGCAGTTGGGTGCGGTGAGAACCGAGGGTTTGGCGGCGGGCGCAACGGCGTCCGGCTCCTCCGGCTCGGGCTCCACGGCCTGGGGAACGTAGGAAAGATCCGATTCCAGCGTGTAGGAGAGATCGCATCCGGCGGCTTCCCGGACAGCGGCGGAAATCAGAGCACCGAACTTCTCGTCGATCACTTCCGCGAAGAAGTCCGTATTGACGCCAAGCTTCAGCTCCCTCTCCGAAACCGACAGCGAAACAATACGCTGAAAGTACTGTTTATAGATATCCTCATTCACTTTTTTACGAAGTATGGACATCGCATGATTCCACAGCTCCGCCGCGCTCCCGTGCGAACATTCCGTTGCCATTTGTGCACCCTTTCTTCGTTGCCGCCGACAAGTTATTGACATCCCCCGGAAAGCCTGTTTTTTTCAGTGCTCCCGAGCCTGCTCAAATCTATCATACCGCTCCGGTTCAGCGACAGAAAGCCACCCTTGCAGCAAAACTGCCGTTTTTCGTTTTTGAACTCAAATCGTGCTTTTTGAGCCTCTTCAAATCGCCGTTTTCGCGCGTATCCTCTTCCGCGGAAACGTACCGGGACGGTGACCTTGCATCACCTGTTCATAACGTCTTCTGTGAACACCCGATGTTGACAAAATCAACACTTATGCACAAGTTATCAACACTTATGAACATCGCTTTCGACATCTGTTCTTTCCGACGCCGAACAACATCCCTTAATTTGCTCCATTTTTCTGAAATAGCAAGTCCGAAACGAAACTTTTATTGAAAAGATTTCCGGCAAAACCGCTTGCATTTTTCAAAAAGAGTGCTAACGCGCGGGCGTCATTACAATCAAGGGGCTGCTGTGAAAGTTTAAACGGCAAAACCCCTCTTTTTTGTCTCCAGATTTTCAGGAACAATTCTCAAAAACGGTTAACTTTTCCTTGTTTCATCGTTTTGTCCATATAATTCATCGAATATTACATATTGCAGGGGGTTGACTTTTTGGATAAAATAGAATATAATATATACAGAAACATTCGGAAGCATCGGAAAACGCAACAACGAAGGAAGAGAAAAATGGAAAACATTCGCCGTCCTCCGGAAGCCATCGGGGAGTTGCGGGCGGAAAATCAATCTAACTCAAAGAAAGGAAACGGTCACAATGAAAACTCTTAATTCACAGACATCCAACCGCCGCCTGAAACGGGGGAAATACAGATTCACCCTCATAGAACTCCTTGTGGTAATTGCCATCATCGCCATCCTAGCCGGCATGCTTTTGCCTGCACTGAATGCGGCGAGAGAAAAGGGAAGAATGATTGACTGCCTAGCTCGCGAAAAGCAGCTCGGGTTGTCTCAGCAAAACTATTCTTCAGATTCGAACGGATATTTCTTTCTCGGGAAACTGGGAATGGCAACCTTGAAAAATCTCGGTTATGTCAAAAAATACAGTGAAGTAGCCTGCAATTCAGAAAAAACGACAAATTCCAGCGACACCTGCTACGGCAGTTATTCCGCAAACGCCGATGCAAACTACTGGCGCCGCGCCCGCCTTGAAGGAGCCCTCAATTCGGGAATTCTATCAAACAGCAAACAAGGCAGCCCGATTGTATACCGGGCCGACGACTACTCCTATCTTGCATTCTTTATTTTTACCAATGCCCTGAAACAGGCCTCCAAAGGCGCAATGTTCTTTGACGCCTCCATCTACGCCCCCGGAGAAGGAACCAACTATCAGGGTTCTACAGCGCACACCAACATCGACATGGCCGAATACCGTCAGGGAAGATCCGCCATGCCGCATCTCCGCCACGGCGCGGGAATCAATGTCGTCTACACCGACGGTCATGCGGGCAATCAGCGTTCCATCTACCAGTACGCGAAAGATTTCCACGAAGCGTTCTGCATTCCGGCAAAAACCTCCGCTCCGGCGTTGAGCTTTATGTCACAGCACTATGACGCCGTGCTGCAGCAGCCATCCGTCAACTAACCCGAAAGGAAAAAATACACAATGAAAAAACTCGCCTTTTGCGCTTTGATCGGCGCAGCAACCCTGACAGCGTCTGCAGACCTGCAGATGGATTTTTCCTCTGCCAAAGACCTGCAGATTAAAAATCATCTTGTCACCCAAAACGGACACTGGCGTGCAAAACTCTGGAACTGGAATCCCAAAGACAAAAACCACAAGCCCATGTCTGCGGCCGTCGTGGAACTGCAGGACGGAAGCCTGAAGATAGACACGACCAAATGTCCCGTCGACAAAAACGGCGAATATGGCATGTTCGTTCTCGAAATCTTTTCGAACGACAAAGCGAAAGACGCCAACGCAGTCTACGCCGGGAAAAATATGAAAACCTCCATCGAAGTGAAAGCGGAACCTTCCACACTGGCGGAACTGACTCCCTCTTATTCAATAAAGAACGGAACCCATTATCAAAGAGGCGGAAACGTCGCATTCCTCCCGCAGTGGCAGAAAGTGGAAAAGAATTTCACGGTCCGCGCCGACATTACCGGTGAACCGACTTGGCGGATGACCTTTACCAAGCCCGGAATCATCTGGATCCGGAACGCCTCCATCACCTTCCCCGCTCCGGAGCAGAAAGCTGTCATCAAAGGCAACCAGATTCTCAACGGCGGCGCCGAACGCGGATGGTATGCAGTTTCCGGCTCTGATTTTTCCAATCTCATCGGGGGACACTACCGCGACTGGCTCGGAAAGATCTGGACTCAGGCAATGATTGTGCAGATCGACGACAAGGAGGCAGCGTCCGGCAAATACTCTTTTCGACTTGGGGACGGAGGTCCCCAGTTTCAGAACTGGTTTCGCTTCAACCCCGTCAAATTCCAGATGGGGGAGCGCACCGTCGTAACCTTCAAGGCAAAATCGAAATCCGGTCACTCCAGACTGCTTTTTTTTGCCGCCGTCAGCACTTCTGACGGCTACCGCAAATTCTTCGACATCGGACCGGAATGGAAAGAATACCGCTTTGAAATTCCCAAATTCGGTCAGTCGGTCGGAAACATCTCCGGCAACTACGCCAACAAAGGCGACAACCAGTTCTACCCGACCTTCTGGGTCGACAAAACTGCCTGGCTCGACGATCTCTGCATCTGGCAGGGCAGCGGCGAAGTCAAATTTGAAAACCCCTCCCCCGTCGCAATCTCCGGCGAAATCGACAGTCGTTACAAAAAGACCGGAGAAAAAATCGTCGCAAAACTGAATATCCGCAACACAACCGGAGCTCCTCTCAAAGCGGACGTTGCTTACAGACTTCTTGATTTTTACGGCAAGGAACTGGAAAAAGAGATTCTCCCTTCCGTATCCCTTGCAAAAGACGGAAACACCGATATTGCCTATAACCATACCGTCAAACACCTCGGCCCGCAGACTCTCCTCTTCCAAGTGACAGCCAACGGAAAAACGATCGACCACGGATTCCTCTTCGGCGGAATCGGACACGAAACCTCTCTCGTCAAACGCCTTGCGATTGATACCCATTCAGCTTCTACCGCAGAATTCATACTTCCCTTTTTCCTTGATATGCGCATTGGAACCGCCAGACTCTGGAGCCAGATGAGCGGAGCAAATTTCACCGACGTTCCGACTCTCAAAGACCTCCACAATGCCGGTGTGCAGACCTTTCTCAATGTCAGCATCGACGACAAAGACGGACGCTACAGCTCTTTCTCCCGCTATGATCTCTCCTCTTGGCGCGATGCCATCCGCAAATACGTCATGCCCTATAAAGATTATATTGATGTTTATGAAATCTTGAACGAGCCGAACATCTGGAACGGATACCGCAAGAACCCGGACCCGTCCATCTACTGCGAAATGTCCCCGGCTGAATACATCCGCGTTCTCAAAACAGCCCGGCAATATATCATGGAATTTGCCCCGAACGCAAAATTCGCCGGCCCGACGCCCTGCGGAACCGATATCGGATTCATTTCCAACGTCCTGAAAGCCGGAGGAGACAAATACCTCGACATCATCACCGAGCATCCGTACCGTTCCGCAGCGGAAATGCCGGACTACTACACGGACCTTCAGAACCTTGAAAAAGTCCTTGCGCAGTACGGCTCTAAGCCTCACTGGGCGACCGAAAGCGGAATCCGCTCGGAAGAGATGATGAACGACAACAAGGTCACTCCCTACATCCGCACCAATACCGCGAAAAACCTCCGCATGATGCTCACCGCTTATGCTGGCGGCGCCGGGGTCTATACCCACTTCAACTTCTGGACATGGGGCGGTTCGGCTTCGTGGCAGGTCACCGCAACCGGCGCAACCGGAAGACCTTACGAATACGTTCCCCAGCCCGTTCTCTACGGAATGCGCGCCATTGCCGACATGATCGGCGACGAAGCCAGACCGGCAGGTGCGGTTCCCCTCGGTTTTGAATACAAATGCTACATCTTCGACAACGGCAAAGAGCGCACCGTTACTTTCTGGAAATGGAACGGCGCTCCCGTCAGCATCACCCCCGGCCCCGAATTCCGCGGAACTTTCTACGACGTTATGGGCAATCCAGTCAAGGGCAAGCTCGAAATCAGCGACGTCCCGCTTTATTTCAAAACAGCTCTCAGCGTCGATGAAGTGAAAAAACTTTGCCCTGCCCTTGTCCCCGACAACGGAAAAGCCGCCTGCAATTACGATGTTTTCGTGACGGGTCCCAACAGCGTTGAAGCCGTCGTCACCAACCGTGGAATCAAACCGCTGAAAGGCGAAATTTTCCTCTCCTTCAACGGCAAGACTCTGAAAGCAGCTGTTCCGGAAATCCTGGCGGGAAAGAGCGTGCGCATCCCCTTCCGCGTCCCCGTAACCTTCTCAACCGAACCGACGGCGGGCAAGCTCGCGCTCAACCTCAACGGACAAACCTTCGAGCAAACTCTTGCGCTGAAATCCCTCTTCGTTCCCGAAATCAGGAACGTCACGATCGACGGGTCCCTCGACGAATGGAAAGACATCCCCGCAATCCGTCTCTCCAGCCCCGGAAACCGCATCAGATTCTTTAATGAAACCACTCAGAAAGCGGCGGAATGGACCACTCGGGACAACGCGGTCACGGCGAACATAAAAACCGCCTGGAACGAAAAAGGCTTCTACATCGCGGTCACCGTCAACAAAGCGGAATTCCATCCGAATGGAATCTCCGCCGCAAGAGTCTGGGAAGGCGATTCTCTTCAAATCGCGTTCGACCCGCTGAAAAACGCCACGAAAGACAGTGTCAAGTACGACGGCGACGACTTTGAATATTCCATCGGACTCTTCAAAGGAGCTCCGGTCGTCTACCGCCACTACGCCTCACTCTCCATCTACGACAGCTTGACAAAAACAGTCGGCGAGCTGAAAGGGGAAGTCGTTGCGGCGATCAAGCCCCTGCCGGGCAAAACCGTATACGAGATTCAGTTTGTTCCGCGCTCGCTGAGCCCGTTCAAACTCAAGGAAGGTTCGTCAATGCGCTTCAATCTTATCGTGAACATGAACAACGGCAAAGAACGCATCGGCTGGCTGCAGTTCACGCCAGGAATCGGCGAAATCAAAAAACCGGGTCTGTTCATGGATCTCCTTCTGATGAAGTAATCTCACCGGGGCATCCCTTCGCGGGTTCCCTTTCATACAATCTTCCGGCTGTCCACACTTCGGAATAGCCGGAAAATGAACTATAAGAGCAAGGGGCTGTTACAAAACCTACGGGCAAGCAACAGCCCCGTTTTTATTCACAAAATCTCTTTGTTCATCTTTTGTGACCGGATGGAAAAAATGAGCGCGGACGGAGTCTCTCTTTCGGGGAACTCCGTCCGCGCTCAAATCTTTTTCCCGTTCAAATCTCGACAGGGTTCTCAAGACGGCTGAAATCCTTCTCGACGCGATAGCCCGGAGGGACGGATATCCGCACCTCCGTATGCGCCGGAGTCTTGCGCAGGGAAACACACACTTTCATACGGCCGTCCGCCGAAAGCGCCGCGCTCCCCTCCGCATGCTCCAGCCCGCAAAGATCCGGACGGATCACAATCGTTTTCTCTCCCAGCGATTCGTACTGAATCCCGAGAATATCGTGCAGCATAAACCATGCGGGAGAAGAGCCCCACGCATGACACAGACTCGCATTCGCATCCCACTCCTCCCAGGTGTTCACCGCGCCGCGGTCCAGCATCACGCCCCACGCCCGCCGGATCGTGTCCAAAGCCTCACGGCTCAGCCCCGCGCGGAACAGCGACGACACCAGATAGAACGTCGTCCACGGCGTGTTCGCAGGCATGATCCAGCGTTTCAGTTCCGCCGCGTCCGTCGTCTCCCGGCAGAACAGCGGGACACGCACGCTGATGTAGTTGCGCGGGTATTCCTCGGGAAGAAGACGCTTCAGCGACGCCGCATCCGGCAGAAGTCCCGTGTATGCGGCGTAGGCATTCGTCGACTGCGACAGGAACGGCGGGAACCACGGACGCGGCGACGCCGTTTTCCATTCCGATCCGGCAGCCGGGACGCCCGAAGCGTACTCAATTTCCCGGATCGCGCACGCGGTCACCGGAAGCGGAAGGTCAAAGAAAAACTCCCAGTTCAAATTGCTGTTCGCGCACTCGAATTCCAGTTCATTCTCGCCGGCTTTCAGAGAGAGGGTCAGACGGACCGGGTCGTAAAACGGAGCCGGACGCGTCCAGCTCTCCCGCTCGGTGTTCTCGTAGAGAAATTCGCCGTTGACTTTCAGCCGCCATTCGGCGTAAGCTCCGGCAAGGAGTTCGTATTCGCCGGCTTCGGGAGCAGTCACCGCAATCCGCGCCGCCGCGCCCGCGCCCGTCCATTTGCCGAACTCGCACGAAAAATTGATGTTGCGGAAGAAATGTTCAAACCGCGAATCGGAATCTTTGAAACAGCCGTCCGCCCCCTCCTGGGCAAAGACTTTCGCGAAGTTCGCACGTACCTTCTCCGCCTTTTCGCGATAGAGCTCCGCCGGCTTCCCAAGCGCGGCGCAGATCGAAACCATCGCATTCAGCGCGCCGTAATAGAGGGCGTTGAGTCCGGCGGATTTCCCGCGGCGGCACAGCTCGAAAGTGTTGTCCAGATAAAGCATGGAAGAATCGAGTGTGAAGAAGTCGAGTTTCCCGCTTCTCTCCCCTCTTCCGATCAGATCGACGTCTTTCAACAGTCCGTCGGGTTCCTCAAGCGCGAAGAAAATCCTGAATCCTTCGGCGGTGTTGTCGAAAAGCTCCTCCGGCAGCGAACGGTCGCCGGTGACGCGCCAGTACCAGTCGATGAACAGCACCTGCACAAGCGCATAGTCGGAAAAAAGCGTCTTGCCGCGGATGCTCGGGGAGAGAAGCTGTCCGTTTTTGAAAGAACAGACGCCGTGCTGCACCAGGCATTTCCGCGTCAGATCGGTCACGCCGTAAAGTGAAAGCGCGGCTTTGGCGCTCACAAAGGCGTCCATCCACTGCGACTGATCGCGGTGAGGACAGTCGTTGAAGATATCGTCCATGCAGATGCGGAGCGTACGTTCCGCGATCTCCCACAGGCGGTTCAGGCGATCGTCGGAGCAGCGGAACGAACCGCTGAGTACGACCGGGTATCCATACTCCTGAACCGACACGGAATCAAGGCGTTTCAGTGCGCCGGAAAGAAAAAGATAACGGCAGGGGCGTTTCCAGAACGACTTCCAGTTCAGCGTGCCGGAACCGGTGAGCTTGTCGGAATACATCTCCAGCCGCCCCTCCGAATGCGCCCAGCCGGAATCAAGCGATTCCACATAGCCGAGCTCCACCGTTCCGGTCCCGTCGAATTCGCCGGAGATTACGGGACGTCCGTAGACCATCCGCCCGAAATCCGCCAGCCAGCCGCCGTTCCAGCGGGAGAGCGTCAGCGGCCTGACTTCCGTCTCGTGGAACGCGGGAATCGGACGCGGCAGAAACTCGGACTCCGGTATGCGCGTTCCCTCGCGCGGAGCCTCGAAGCCGTCAGCGGGAAAACCGCGGCGGAACCAGTTCCATTCCGGCGAATCCAGATTGCAGTATTCACAGTAGCCGACGTCGCCGACGCACAAAGGGGATGCCGCATCGTAAGCGGTGAGCGTGCGGACGGTCCAGTCCGTCACCCCGCTGACATACGCCTCCGGCGCCCCCTTCCGGGCGTGAACTTTCAGGGTGACGAGTTTCGGCGACGCGGTCGGTTCCAGCACGTATTCATCGAAATAGAGCAGCGGTTTGCGGCTGCGGCAGGGACCGTACGCGACAAGCGATTCGTCGATGCGCAGTTCATAGAACAAATCGGCATAGACGCGGATTTTTGTGATGTTTCCCGCAAGCGTCCCGCGGAAGACTGCGTAGGAGTTGCGCGCATCCTGCGGAACGTGCGCGGCGGCGGTGATGATTTCAGACATGACGAAATTCCTTCATTTGGTCTCCGCATTCATTTTTTCCATCAGCTTCCGGAGCTGCTGGCGGTATGCAACGGGAGCGTTGTGTTTCAGCTTGTCGAGTTTTTTCATTTCTTCGGGAAAGCGTTTGCGGAGCCGTATCATGGCATCGCCCTGCGGCGCGGGGGCATTGTCGGCGTTCCGTTTGCCGGGCGGATCGGAGAGCCCGAGTTCAAGTTTCGCCGCGAGACCGCGCAGAATCTTCGCGGAGGCGTCCGGATCGACGCGTTGAAGCTCCCCGGCCTTCCGGCACTCCTGCGGGAAATAGATCCGGAGCAAATTCAGTTTTCTCCGGTAAATCTCCATCGTGTTCGGAAGCCTGATTCCGCTTTTTTCCGCGAGTTTGAAGAGCTTGAGATCCGCCTCCGCGCGCAGCCGTTCAATCTCCCGGTATTCCGCGGGGCGTTCCTTGTGAAGTTTTCTTTCCGCCGGCGCGAGCGCATCGGCCGTTCCCCGGTGCGGAGTCTGAGGCTGACGCATCCGCTGTCCCATCGCGCCGCCGTCACGGTAAAAACGGGGGAAGACATCGGGAAACTGGATATTCTCCTCCCGCGCGAGTTCGCGCAGTTTTTCCATAGCCGCGAGCATGTTGACGGATTGCAGTTTTTCGATTTCCGCGTATTTTTGAGGAACCGCTTTTTTCAGTTCGGCCTGAGCCGCCGCCCACACCTGACTGGTCCATCGCGGAACCTGAGCGCAGAGCTGCAGCGTCATTCCGAACGCAGCAAGAATCAGAATGCCTTTTTTCATACAGGGACCTCCGTTTTTTCTGACTTTACAGCACAAAAGCGGAAAAGCAAGTTTATTTTTTCACAAATTGCAGAAAATTTTCCGCACGGGAGAAAGACGGCGCGCGTTCTCTTGCCAGGACACGCGGACGTCGATATTTTCCCGTTTGCAAAAACGGAAAAAGCGTGCTACATTATCATCTTATAAATAAAAACGGAGAACAAAAGAGATGCCCGACCTCAAACATATCAGAAACTTTTCGATCATCGCTCATATCGACCACGGGAAATCCACGCTTGCCGACCGATTGCTCGAAGCGACCGGAACGATCGAAAAGCGCGACTTGACCCATGATCAGCTCCTTGATGCGATGGACCTCGAACAGGAACGCGGCATCACGATCAAAGCGCACCCCGTGCGGATGCTCTACAAAGCGCACGACGGCGTCGAATACGAACTCAACCTCATCGACACTCCGGGACACGTCGACTTCGCCTATGAAGTCAGCCGCTCCCTCGCGGCGTGCGACGGGGCGCTTCTCGTCATCGACGCAACCCAGGGCGTGCAGGCGCAGACCGTCGCCAACGTCAATCTCGCGATGAAGCACAATCTGCACATCATCCCCGTCATCAACAAGATCGACCTGCCCGCGGCCGACGTCAACATGTGTCTCGACCAGATGGAGGAAATTCTCGCGATCCCGCGCGAAGAGGCGATCGCCGTCTCCGCGAAAGAGGGAACCGGCATTCCGGAAGTGCTCGAATCCATCGTCAGAAACATTCCGCCGCCGAAGCTCGTTTCCATGCCCGGAATCAGCGCGCTCATCTTCGACTCCGTCTACGACTCCTTCCGCGGCGTCGTCACCTACCTGCGCGTTTTCAACGGCTCGTTCAGGCGCGGCGACAAGATGCGCCTGCTCAGCACCGGTCTCGAAAGCGAAATCAAGGAAGTCGGCGTGTTCAAACCCTCAATGGCGGCAACGCCGGAACTCTCCGCCGGCTCCGTCGGATACATCATTCCGAACATCAAGAGCCCGACCGAAACGCGAATCGGCGACACGGTGACGGAGGTCAAGGATCCCTGCGCGGAGGCGCTCCCGGGCTTCCAGGAAATCAAACCCATGGTCTTCAGCGGCATCTACCCGATCGACACGGCGGATTACGACCAGCTTCGTTTCAGCATGGCGAAACTTCAGCTCAACGACGCCGCATTCACCTATCAGGCGGAAACCTCCGCCGCTCTCGGATTCGGCTTCCGATGCGGCTTCCTCGGCCTGCTCCACATGGAGATCATTCAGGAACGTCTGCGCCGCGAATACAATATGGACATCATCGCGACCTACCCGAGCGTCATCTACCATGTCTATCTGACAAACGGCACCATGCTCGAAGTCGACAACCCGGTGCATCTGCCCGACCCGGCGGAGATCGACCGCATCGAAGAACCGCTCATTTCCGCGCACATCATGTCGCCCAACAACTACATCGGCGACATCATGAATCTGGTGATGCAGAAGCGCGGCGTGTGCACGAAAACGGAAAGCGTCGACGGCTCCCATGTCATGATCACCGCCACGATTCCGATGCATGAAATCCTGATCGACTTCCACGACAAACTGAAATCCATCACCCGCGGCTATGGCAGCATGGATTACGAACACGCCGGATACCGCGCAGACAAACTGGTCAAGCTCGACATCATGGTCAACGGCGAACCGGTCGACGCGTTCGCTACGATTGTCCATACCGACTTTGCCTATTCACGCGGACGCATGCTCGCCGAAAAACTCGCGAACGTCATTCCGCCGCACATGTTCCAGGTCGCGATCCAGGCGGCCGTGGGCGGAAAGGTCATCGCCCGCGAAACGGTTCGCGCTCTCCGCAAAAACGTTCTGGCGAAGTGCTACGGAGGCGACATCACCCGTAAGCGCAAACTGCTCGAAAAACAGAAAGAGGGCAAGAAGCGCATGAAACAGATCGGCAAGGTCAACATCCCGCAGGAAGCCTTCGTCGAAGTGCTGAAATCAAGTGGAGAATAAACCATGTTCGCATTCCTCATCCTCCGGAAACCGCGCAAGGAACTGCGCGAAACGGTCCTCGCGGCAAAACGCCGTCTGATTTCGGACGACGACATCCTTTCCGATGCGAAAAAAGAGGAACTGCGGGGAATTGTCTCCGAAGCCGCCGCGGTGAACCGTTCGGACCGGAAGGCCATGGAGGAATTCATCCGTTCCGCTTCCGCAAAGCTCGAACGCCTCTCCGACGTGCACGGGAACAAACGCAAACTCCGCAACATTCTCGACATTCTCGCAGTCGCGTTCGCGGTTGCGTTCGGGATCCGCGCGCTCTATCTCCAGCCGTTCAAGATTCCGACAAGCAGCATGCAGCCGACTCTGTTCGGCATCCACTACGTCGACCGCAAAGGGTTCGCCGAGCACAACTCCCCCGCCGCGAATCTGCTCAAAATCCCGTATCTCGCCGTGCGGCCGGCGGAGATGAAGATAACCGGGGACGGGGAATTCCGGGCGTATCAGCCTTCCCGCGAACTCGGAATTTTCGACACCACGCTTCTGCAGATCGGCGACTCGGTCTATTCTCTCCCGGGAACCATCAATCAGGTTGCGCGCTATCTGGATCTGGAAAACAAACCGGAATTCAAGCAGGGCGAAATCGCCGCCGACGGCTGGCTCTCCACGGGCGACCATCTCTTCGTGGACCGCGTCTCCATTCATTATCTTCCGCCCCGGCGCGGCGACGTCATCGTCTTCACGACCGAAAACATCAAGTCGCCGACCCAGCCTCTCGGCGGGTACTACTACATCAAACGTCTCGTCGGGCTCCCGGGCGACACGCTCAAGATTGTCGGCCGCATGCTTTACATCAAGCCGCGCGGCGCGGCGGAGTTCAAACCCGCAACGGCTTTTTCGAAGAAGTTCGACCGCATCTATTCGATGGAGGGCGGCTACCAGGGCCACATCGCCTCGGAACTGCTCGCGCCGGGGTTGGAGCTGACCGTACCGGAGGATGCGTTCTTCGCGCTCGGCGACAACACTTCGAACAGTCTGGACGGGCGCAACTGGGGCTTCATTCCGCGCAAGAACATGATCGGACGCGCACTCAACATCTTCTGGCCGCTCTCGCGCCGCTGGGGATTCGTCGATACCAAACCCGCCCTGAGCGGAAAAACCGTCCTGCCCGGATCAATGGGCTGGCAATAAGGATTCAGCATGGAAAACACAAACGCCATTTTTCTGATCCGCTGCATGGACCGCAAGGGGCTTGTCGCGGGCATTACCAACTTTTTCTATGAAACCGGACTCAACATCGTGAACTGCCAGCAGTACACCGACATCATGAGCGGACAATACTTCATGCGTCTCAAGCTCGAGCTGACCGATCTTTCGGTTGCGCGGAGCGAACTTGAGGCAAGCCTTACGGAATTCGGAAAACCGCTCGGACTCGAATGGTCGGTACACTATTCCGATTACATTCCGCGCATGGCAGTGCTCGTCTCGAAAGCGTCGCACTGTCTTTACGACCTGCTCGTCAAACAGCGCGAAGGCACGCTGAAATGCGAAATTCCTCTCATTGTCTCGAATCATCCGGATCTCGAATACGTCGCACAGCAGTTCCGCATCCCGTTTTTCTGCATCCCCGTCCGCCGCGAAAACAAGGCGGAAACCGAACCGCGGATCATCGAGCTGCTGAACGCGCATCACATCGACCTTGTGGTGCTCGCACGCTACATGCAGGTCGTTTCACCGGAATTCATTCAGCTGTATCACAACCGCATGATCAACATTCACCACGCGTTTCTTCCCGCATTTCAGGGGGCGAATCCGTACCTGCGGGCCTTCCGGCGCGGCGTGAAAATGATCGGCGCAACCGCCCATTACGTCACGGAAGACCTCGACGAGGGACCGATTATCGAACAGGACGTCGTGCGCGTCACTCACGAATACGGTCCGGAAGATCTCTCGCGCATCGGACGCGACGTTGAAATGATGGTGCTCTCCCGCGCGGTCAAAGCGCATCTGGAAAAGCGCGTCATCGAACACGAAAACCGGACGATTGTCTTCACCGGCGGCGCGGGCGCATGAACTTTGCGGAAAAACATCCGTTTTTCCTGACGCGGACCGGTTCGCTGGTTCTGCATTTCGGACTGGCCGTGACGGGCGCGTGTTCGGCGGCGATGTTCCCGGCGCTGAACTGGAGCCTGCTGGCATGGATTGCGCTCCTTCCGCTGATTCTGCTCTGCCGCTCCTGCTCCGTGCGGAGCGCGTTTCTGCGCGGCCTGACGTGGGGGTATTTCTGGAGCCTCTTCAGTTTCCTCTGGCTGCGGGAGATTGCGCTTCCGATTCCGTTCATCCTCTCGTTCGTTCTCGCGCTTTTCGTCGCGGCGTGGAGCGCATATTACAACTTTCTGTGGCGTCATCTTTCCGTCGCGCCGGCGGACCGCCTGGAGGGCGGAGCGCACTGCGCGGAACTCGTCCCGTTCCGCCGTCCGCTGCACGGAATTTTCTTTATGCTGGCGAATGCGGGGATGTGGTGCGTGCTCGAATGGCTGCGCGGCTGGATCATGACGGGCCTCCCGTGGGATTACCTCGGGACCTCGCAGTGGCGCAATCTGCCGCTGATTCAGATCTGCGAATTCACGGGCGTTTTCGGCGTGAGTTTCCTGGTCGCGGCGGTGAACCTCGGTCTCGGACTTGCGCTTGTTTCGTTCCGCCCGGGCTCCGGCTGGGGGCGAGCGTACCGGAGACCCTGGCCGCTGCTCGCGGCGTTCGCCCTGCTGCTCGCGTGTTATGTCTCCGGACTTCATCTTCTGCGGGCGAACCGCCTTGATGAATCGGCGGTGCGGCATGTGAACATCGGAGTGATTCAGCCGAACCTTTCACAGCGGAGGAATGCGGACCATGCGGCGGCGAAAGAGGCGCTCGACGTCTGCAC